>B570J29611_1000006_pt1 | contig 28173 bp, 20 predicted proteins | sample LakMenEpi26Jun09_FD_29611 | JGI IMG/M metagenome (IMG submission 29611)
ACCGTTGGGCGATTCCTGATATTAGATATACTGGTATTGCTGGTAATTCACCATCATCTTTCAATGCTCCAATTGTTACAGATGAAAATGGTAACGCAAGTGGCATTATTCTAATTCCTGCTGGCAAGCCACCAAGAGAAAATACTTCTTGGACAGGTAATGTTCAGACAGTAATTTATGATGATACTGCTTCTGATGTTTATATCACTTCAGGTATAAAAACTATTAGATTTACTTCCAGTTCAACCAATGAAGTAAAAGATAAGGTAGATACTTACACAGAAACTAAATTCTATTCTTCTGGAACACTACCCGAAAATCCAGCTAGTATCATTTCAACTCTACCAGCATACTTTAAAGCTAATGAAGGTGTTCAATTAGTAGATCAATCAACTAGCAATAAAGAAAAACCAAATCCATTAACACAAACATTTACTGTAGAAAATTTCGATGGTGGTGTTTTTGTAACTGGTCTTGATTTGTACTTCAATAAAAAGAGTGACAATATCCCAGTTAGAGTTTACTTGACTAATGTTGATGTTGGAAAGCCTGGCAAATATATTATTCCAGGAACAGAATCAGCACTATTACCAAATACATACTTAAAAGTTTTTGCTAGTGGTAATTTGACTATCACTGTTGGCGAAAAAGTAAAAGGCAAGAGTTCTGGTGCCGAAGGTCCAATTTTAAAGGTATACGATAAAAATAATATTGAAGTTCTAGCTTCAACGATTGGAGAAATTTCTCTCAGCAATGAACAAGTATATACTCTTGTTTTAAGTAATCACAATGGCATTTCTTTCCAACAAAATGAAGCATTAGAAGTTCCTTCGGTTATTTTATACAATAATAAAACTGCTCAAAATCTAGGACTAACAATTGCCAAAGATTCTGGAAAGGTCGTAGATCTTAAAATTAAGAACGTTGGTATCAATTATCAAAGTGCTATTCTCACGATTGAAAGTCCTCAACTACCTGGCGGCAGTACTGCTACAGGAACAGTTGATGTATCAAACGGCAAGATTTACAACACCGAAATTTCTATTGGTGGAAATGGATATACAGAACCACCTTCAGTAGTTATTCGTGGAACAGGAACTGGTGCAAGTGGAGCAGTAATTGAGTCTGTTATAGAAATTGATACCCCAGCAGTTCGCATGGGTATTGCAATCGATACTGCTGGAACTACGGCATCAACAATCCCAACTAGATTTAATTTTGAACATCCTGTATATTTACAGAATGATACTGAATATGCTTTAGCTATCGAAACAGATTCAACTGATTATAAGTTATGGGCATCTAGATTAACTGAAACTGAAGTAGCTACAGGAGCTGCAGTTACTGCACAACCTTTACTCGGTTCCGTTTACAAATCACAGAATACTGATAACTGGACACAAGATTTATTTGAAGATATTAAATTTACTTTATATCGTGCTGAGTTTGATATTAGCAGAAGTGCAGAACTTTTACTCACCAACGAAAATCCTGGTTATGAAAAATTAGAATTGGATCCGATTGAAACGTATGCTTTAGCCAATACTAATGCAACTTCCCCATTATTCAAGAATAATAATTCCATCGTCAAAGTAAGACATAGAGATAATGGTTTTGAAACTTCGGGCAAATCATATGTATTCTTCAAATCACTGAAGAATGTTGGTGGATTTAATGGTAGTGTTTTAAATTCTACTTTATTCAAAGTTTCTAACACAGGTCTAGACTATTACAATATTGTTGGTCCTACTAGAGCAAGTTCCAACTCTGTTGGTGGCGGAGAAGAAGGATTGGTTTCTTATAATAGAAAGTTTGAAAAATTATATGCTCATATCAATTATATCCAAGCACCAAATACCAAGATTGATAGTTTTGTAAAAACAACTAATATCATCCCAATTGATTCAAATACCCTAAATTATACTTCTTATTCACAATCTAATTTTGAAAAGACATTTATTAACGAAGAGCAATTCTTCACAAATCAAAAAATAATTGCTTCCCGCATCAATGAAATTTTAAATTCTGTAGATAGATCACTAACATACAAGATGCAGTTATCATCAACTGTATCATATCTATCACCTGTAATTGATCTTCGTGTTGCCTCAGTCAAAACCTCAACAAATCGAGTAGAAAATGCTGCTGGCAAAGAGCCTAGATTTGGCAAGAGATATCAAATTTTATCTTTCTTACCAATCTATCGTTTTACAATTAATGGAACTAGCCAGAATATTGAAATAAATCAAACTATTGAAGGACTAACATCTGGTGCTAAAGGTAAAATAGTTAGAACTGAAGGTCAATCTGTTTGGGTAAAAGTTACTTCGCCATCAACCTTTACACAGCAAGAGTATGTATTCCTTTCTACTCAGTCGCAAGAAGGTGGTATTCTAGAAGGAATTGATATTTCAATTGCTAACAATAGCATTGTTCAGCAATCATTTAGTTTTGATATTGGTTCTACCGTTGTTGCATTTAATCCAAGTGCTACAAACGAAAAATATGACAACAAAATTAGTGGCAAAGTTGTTAATTGGGATTCTGCTTCCAGACAGTTAATTATAGAAAATGACAAAGCTCCAATCAATGCTGATTATGTAAGCAAGATTACTTTGGGTAGTGACTTCTCAAGAGAGCCTGATTCTGATAATCAATCCCCAGATATTTTCCGTATTGGTGATATTCTTTATTATGATGGAATTGCTTTCGGAACAGAAGAATTTGTTGAGGTAGGTTCTATGGAATTTACTAATGGCATTGATTTTGTTTCTGAAAGGGCATCAAACAATAGTTCTTCAGTTGCAAAATATGTAACTAAAGAAATCGCAATTAATCAACCAGGAACATCTGTTGATGTGAGATTAACTTTAAATATCAAAGATATAGAAAATATTAAAGTTCTATACAAGATAAAGGAATCTTCCAGTCAAGTTAATTTCACTGATATTGAATGGAATTACTTTAATATTGATGGCAATCCAGATAATAATGATTTGGCAACTTATTCAAACTCTATATCAGGTCAAATTGAAAATCAATCTGCATATCAAGAATTGAAATATAGTGCCGCCAATTTATCTGAATTTAATTCATTTGCAATTAAAATTGTTATGAAGACAGATGATCCAGCTTATGTTCCGAAGATTCAAGATGTTCGTGCAGTTGCTTCTTATTGATGGACAATCGTTATTTAAAAGTTGAAGGCCACGAAAATTTGTATAGAGATTCATCAACGGGGGCTATTGTCAATACAGACAAACCAGCTCCCAAAAATTTTTCTAAACAATTTACAAATGCTATTGATGACATAAATAGTTTGAAGGAAGAAATATCTGAAATCAAAAGACTTCTTAGAGAGATAGTAAGAAATGGCAGTTCTTAGATCCGTTGCTAAAACAGATACATTTGAAATTTTTAGGCAAAAAGTAAACGAAATTGCTGGCGATGTTTTTAGCATTTCTTCTGGCGGTAGTGACCTATCTACAGGAAATCTTAAGTTGGGAGATGGCACAAGAACTGCCCCAGCATTAGCTTTTGTATCAGATGGTAGCTTAGGAATTTACAAACCAGCAGCAAAAACTTTTGGATTTGTGAGTGGTGGCAAGAAAATTGCTGATTATTCAGAAGCATCAGTATATACTTTCAAAGATTTAATTTTACAACAAAATATTTTAAATAATACGGGTATTTCTATAACAAATATTGGTAATAATTATGATGCTGGGGAATATTCTGATGTTAAATTAATTGGTGGCACTGGAGATAATGCTACTGCAGATATCACGGTTACTGAATTTTCGGGGAGTATTAATTCAGTTGGAGCAAATTATATTGAAGGTAATTATAGTGGTATACCAATATCTGGTGGATCTGGCACAGGAGCTGTAGTATCATTTGATATTAATGGAATAGTTGGGAATATTACAGAAGGAGGAACTGGTTATATTCCAGGAACTTACGACAATATCGAATTAATTAATGGATCTGGCACAGGAGCAGAAGCTAGTATTGTTGTTACTGGAGATACTGTTCTTAGTGGTTCTATCACAAATCCTGGTTCTGGATATACTGAAGGAGTATATAATTTTGTCGGAATTTTAAATAAACCACTCGATACTTTTGCAGTAACTTCAATATCAAATCCAGGAACTCCCCCACCAAATAATGTTTATCAAATTGACGGAGTAACCCAAGATACATTAACTTTAATTAGAGGAAATACTTATAGATTTGATGTATCAAATTCTTCTCTTTCTTCATATCCATTAATTTTTAGAGCAATTACTGATGAATTTTTGGCATCTGAAGATTATAATGTAGTCTCAAAAGGAACTATTGGAACTACAGGAGCATTTATAGATCTTATTATAAAACCAACAGCTTCATTAGGTAATATCAAATATGATTGTTCATCTGATCCAGGAATGGGATCGACAATTACTATTATTGATGGAGCTTTAGGACAGTATGGAAGTATTGCAACTGCCACGGCAACAGTAAATTCTTCTGGTTTAGTATCTGATTTTGAAATTACTTCTTTTGGTTCTGATTACAAACAAACTGACGTATTACAAGTTTATTTTGGTGAAGTTGGAGGGACTGGTTCTGGGTTTGAATATACAATAGGATCTCCTTCTTATACTGGCGTAGTATCTGAAATTACTATCACAAATAACGGCATTAATTATTTAAAAAATAATGTTTTATCAATAAATTCTCTAGATGTTGGTGGCGAAGGATCTGGATTTGAATTTACAATAACGTCAGATCCTGGAATAGTATCAAATCTACAATTCAGCTCTAAAGGCTCTGGGTATCAAATCGAAGATATTCTTGAATTACCAGAAGAAATAACAAATATACAAACAAATTTAAATTCTCAAGTTTCGGGATTATCTACTACACTAAGTAATTCATCTACATTAGTTACCGTATCATCCACAAATGGTATTGTTGCTGGGATGACTGTTTTAACAGATATTTTAACCAGTGTTGGCGAACTTCCTATAGGAACAACTGTTCTTTCAGTAAATAGTTTAACTCAAATAACATTATCCCAATTGCCTTCCACTTCAGGAACAGCAACTTTAAATTTTGTTTCGCCAGGACAACTTGACGAAATACAATTAGTTTCGGTTGAAAATATTATAGTTGGTTCTACTGTAACACAAACAGCTGGTTCGGGACAATTAGATATAGATACCACAGTAACAGAAATTGACACAGAAACAAATATAATTACTCTATCATCTCAGCCAGTAAAAGCAGGATCAGCAACTTTAACTTTTTCGCCTCCATTTGGAATTCCTGCAAATAAATTTGAATACGAAATTTCAAATTTAGGTAGTATTGAAGAATTTACTATTACTGCTGGAGGAAATGGATATTCGTTGGGAGATGTATTAACTGTAAACAACAAAGATTTAACACAGCCAATTGTATTTTCAGTAATTAATAAAAATTTACAAACAATTACTTTTGTTAATTCTATTTCAAGTGCAGTTTTTTCTGTTGGAGATACTATTACATTAACGGGAGGATCTTTAATTCCTGTTATTTCCACAATTTATAGTATAAAATCTTCTGGGGGATTTATACAAAGTATATTAGTAGATTCTGGAAATTATGAATCAGGAGATATTATAACTGGAGAATCAATAACAACTTCAAATTATGAAATAAATACTGCTTCTTCTACACAATATAGATATTTTATTGATACTGGTTCTGGTTACGAATTAACTCCAAATTTAACTCTATATGTAGGAAACACTTATAACTTTAATTTATCTGATAGTTCAAATTCTTCTCATATATTTTCATTAAGTAAATTTAGAGATGGCATTTGGGGACCTAGTTTAATTGAAAATATAACAACTACATTATCTACATCTTCTGCAACAATTATCGTAAATGATACTACTGGCATTTTGCCAGGAATGGAAGTTTCAGTTACTGATGGTGATGGGGTATTGGAGCTAGCAACTAAAGTATTGCAAGTTAATAATGTATCAAACTCAATACTGTTAGATAAAGCGCCAAGTTTCTCTGGTGCAGTAACATTAACATTTAGGGGAACACAATATACCGATGGAGTCGAAAGAGGACAATCCATCTTATCAATTAATGTAACAGAAAATACTCCAAATCTTTACTATTATTGTGCTGCTCAAAATAGCACCCATGTTAATGAAGGTGGAGAAGATAACCAAGAAGCTGTTATCACGATCAACCCAAATAATCCAAAAGTATTTGGTAGTGATTTTTTACTCAGTGTAGATGAATTAACCACAGAAGATGTAATTAGTGGTAATATCGAAACTGGAGAATTTATAGCAGTTTCTTTTACTGGCAATGAAGCAACCTTTGGATCTGCTTCGGTGACAGGAACTTTATCTGCACCATCAATTACAGGAAATGATATTACTGCTACTACAATTACATCTACAGGTAATTTAGAATTATCTGGAACGGAAGTAAATGTGACAGGAGATTTTAATATTGGTTCCAATATTCAAGTAGTTTCTTCTAATGGTAATATTACAACGTCAGGTATTCTCCAAACCAATGGCAGTTTAAACGTTAATAATATTTTAACGGTTATTGATAATACTATTTCTACTATTACTGGCAGTGATATTGTATTAGAACCGCCTACAGGAAGAGTAGCAAAAGTAAACACAACAACTGCTATTATAATTCCTTCGGGTAATTCTGCTCAACGACCAGCAGGAGCAGTTGCTCAGAATGGAGCAATACGTTTCAATACAGAAACTGGACAATACGAAGGTTACAGTGCTGCTACAACTTCATGGTCATCTCTTGGTGGTGTCAGAGATCTTGATGGAAATACTTATATTGCTGCCGAAGCATTTACTGGTGCTAATGATAATATTTTATACTTTTTTAATGATACTAATAATACATTAAAACTAACAACATCGTATCTTGATTTTAATACGGTAAAGAAACTTCGTTCTTTGAATATTTCTTTACCTACCTTCACTAATTGGTCAGCAAATACTCCAGTTACTCTCGGTTCTTATGTAAAGTATAGAAATAATCTTTACGAAGTAACTCAAGCAGGCACTACAGGAACTTCGGGTAACGAACCAGTTCATACAACTGGAGTTCAACCAAATGGCACAGCACAATTAACTTGGTATATTTCTGCTGTTGCTCCATTAACATTTGAAGAAATTTCGGAACTTCAAGTTGGACCTCTTGGCAATCTCCCACTTATTGTTAATAGCGATTTAAGATTAGCAGATAATGTTTTATCAACAGATGTTAGTGACCTTATACTCAGACCAAATGCTGGTAAGAAAGTTACCATCGATGCTCAAACATCTCTTGTAATTCCTGCTGGAGACAGCAATAATAGAGGTGTTGCTGCACAAGGTTCTATTCGTTATAGCACTACTTTATCTTCGTTTGAAGGTTATAACGGAACTAATTGGACAAGTTTAGGTGGCGTAAAAGACGTTGACGGAAATACATATATTATTCCAGAAACTGCTCCTGGTGCTAATGAAAATATTTTATACTTCTATAATGATGGCGAAAATACTTTACGCTTATCAAAAACAGCTTTAACTTTCCAGACAATTTCTACAATCTCATCAAATTCAAATACTTTAGCTATCAATGCTAATCTAATAACTTTTGATAATTTATCAGCATCAATTGATAACTCAGGAACATCCACATTTATTTCATCCACACAAACTAATTTAGATTTAGGTCTGTCAGTTGGTCTTACAAATAAACATCTATTGAGATTAAATACCTCTGGAGATATTATTATTAATAGAGGATTTGGTACATCGATAGAAAATAACCTAGTTGTACTTTCTAATGAATTAAAAGATTTTGAATTGGATGATACTAAACTTTCTACAGCTGATATTAACTTAACTAAAGGAACTACAAATACTGGTTCTACAGTTCTTTATTCTCCATCTTCTGCCTCAGGAATTAAAGTCGTAGTTTCTGCTGAAAATATCACCACAAATGATGTTGAAATGATCGAATTTACTGTTACTGATAAAGGAAGTGATATTTACCATAGTGAATATGGAAATGTTATTACAAATGATAATTTAATTAATATTACTTTTGATTTTAATGCTTCTAATGATGTCAGAATGAATTTTGCTTTAGATGCCTCTGTTCAAACTGGCGATGAGGTAAATATTACAGTAGTAAAAACCATTATCAAAAAATAAACAATGGCAACTAATTTAAAACAGTTTGATTCTGTAGGTGGATTTTCAGTAGATAATACTACTGTAATTAATAATTTAAAAGATGTTAAAAACGTCAACACATTAGAGTTAAAAAATAGCGAATTTTCTGATAGTACAAGAACTCAGTATATTTTACGTGGTACTAATACCGCTATATTAGGTACTGATGCTATTGGATCTCAAATTATTCTTCCATCAGAAACTATTAGTTTTATCACTGGTCATATTATTGGTGTTAATTCTAGTGGAGGAGGACACCATTCATCAAAAATTGAAAGTGTTGTATCATGTGATGTAGCTGGAAACGTTCAGGTTCTTTCTGAATTAACTACTATTGTAAAAGATAGTATTCCAGAAAGTCAAAATTGGACAGTAAATACTTATGATGGTGGGGCAGCTAATAGATTTAGCTATTCTGTTACCAGAGCAGGAACAACAGACACAATTAAGTGGATAGCTACAGTAGATGTGATAAGCATTCTGTGGTTATAATAAACTAAATATACTAAGGAATAACATCTTCAGAAGCGGAGCAGCACAGCAAAATGAGTTTTCAATTCAATTCTGATAAAGAAATAATTCAGGCAGTTAATCCAAAACTCGTTGGTAGTAACGAACTTACTATTAGATCTGGAGAAGGCGCTTCTGAAAAAGAAATTTTTAGAGCACAATTAGATTCTCAAACTGGTTTACCAAGAGTTGGTATTAACAGAACTGGCAGACGAGTAGAAAGTATTAGGATTAATGAAGGTCAGGGAGGTACTGGTTACACACTAACTCCAAACGTAACTCTAACTGCACCAGATTTACCAAATGGTATTCAGGCTCTAGCTTCTGCTGTTGTTTTCAATGGCTCTGTTGTTGCTATTATTGTTGATAATTCTGGCGATGGATATTCGTTAGCTCCTGAAGTAACTATTACTGGAGGAAATGGTTCTGGCGCTGCTGCTACTGCTGTTTTGGACACAGTAGATTTTGAACTCGATATCAACGGTGCTATCCGAACATCAACCTCAATTATTTCTGATACTGCTCGCATCTTAAACCTTGATATTGATAATTTTGTTACTCCCGATGCTAGTTTTAGAGCACCAAATTTAAAAACTTGGGCTAACGGCACTGGTACTCAATTTGTACCAAACGTAGTATTACAAAAAGATTCTTATAGATATGCTGCGGATAATATCTATCAGGCATTAAACACAGGAACAACAGGCTCTTCATTACCCATCCACAAAGATGGTATCGCTCTAAGTGGAGATGTTCAATTAAAGCATGTTGGTTATAGAGTAAATGATGTAAATGCTCCGCACTATTTACAAACTGGAGAATCTGGTTTATTTCCAAGATCAATTACTCCTCTTCTTGGTGATAAATCAGATAAAATTGCTACCACAGAATATGTTCTGAACCTAGCTACTAATGACGTAGGTGGTCGTGTTTATGTTTCTGCCCAAATTGGTAATGATCAAAATGATGGTCGTTCTGCTGTTGCTCCAGTAAGAACTATTAAACGTGCTTGCCAAATTGCTTCGGCAACAGTAGGTGTTAAAGAAACTGTTATTATTTCGGGTGGCGACTATGTAGAAGATAACCCAATTTCAATTCCAGCAGATTGTTCAATTGTTGGTGACAACTTACGTCTAGTAATTGTCAGACCAGCAAATCCCCGTAAACACATGTTTAAATTTGGGGATAAAAACTATCTAACAGGTCTTGTTTTCAGAGATCAAATTGATAGTAATGGGGATCCTGTGGCAACATGGGATTACGCCATGGTCTTTGATGACAAGCAAAGAATTTATTATGATTCTACTACTGGAGGAGATTTCGGAAGAAGCTTTCCGATTGGTCATCAAATTTTTGGACCACCTAGAATTAGAGTATCATTCCAAAACCACACTGGCGGAACAGAATTAATTGCTGGGTTGAGCGTAAGTGGTATTAACACTGGCGCTTCGGGTTTAATTGCTGGCGTCACTTTTGAATCTACAACTGGCCCCGATGCTTATGTAAATGGTACAATTGATGTTGATATTACCAGTGGTTCGTTCAACAACGGAGAAACATTTGAATATACAGTAGGTATTGCTCCAGCACAGCAAACATATGATTTCATTTCTACTGATATTACATCAATTAGAGCTGAAGGAGAAGTTGTATCTAATAACAAAGATTTAGCAATATCTTTACCAATTGTACGTATTGATTTTTCTCAACAAGGGACCGCAGAAACTTCCGAAGGGGGTTTCCAGTATGATCCAGCAGAGGATAATTCGGGTGGTATTGTTTTCTACACCAACGCTCTAGTTGGTAGACAAAATACTCATGACTTTAAGGAAGGACAGCAAATTGAAATTCAAGGTCTCCCTATATCAGGACCAGATCTTTCTTATTTAAATGGCAAGCAAAGAATTTATAAAATTCTTCGTGATGCTGATGGAAGATCTAGAAGATTTGTTATTCAAAATAAACAAGATGAAAGTTTAACAGATTCTAATTTTATTCCAAATAATGCTTCTGTAAAATCATATGATTATTCTGTAACAGTATCTCTATTAAACTCACCAAACAAATTTGGGGTTGCTGAGTCAGTTTCCAGAAGATTTCAGGATGCTTGTATCTTAATTCGTAATAATATTCCTTTTATTGTTGATGAAGCTTATCTACAAATTAAAGATGAATTTGAGTATCTTGCTGTCCCAAATGAACAAAAATGTCGTAGAGATATTGGTCATTTTCTAAATGCTCTCATTCGTGACTTAGAATATGGAAGCAATTACCACACAATTGAAGCAGCTCAAACATATATTCAAAATGCTCAAATTGGATATTTGGGTAATGAAATTACCGAATCAGTAAGAGCATACGAGATCGCTAAAGATCTTGCTATCTTAGCGATGAGAAGATGGAGAACTGGCAATGGTCAACTTGCCAATTCATTATACACTCCACTATATTCATCGATTACTAGATATTTTGACCCAACTGTTATTCAAGACACTCTGGGAGCGGCCTGTGAGGACGTAGCAAGCGCCATCAATACCCTTGGGTATCTTTTTGTTGCAGTAATCACAAACAACGCTGTAGACCGTTATCTAGACGCCTCAGAGCTGATTGCTCGTAATACTGATTTGATTGCCGAAGAAGCGGTAGGTTTTGTGCGAGCACAATATCCTGATCTTAATTTAAACCAAGATAACTCAGAATCAAACAGATTTGTAGATGCAGCAAATTTAATTTTTGCTAACAAAGATGAAATTCAAGATAAAGCATTAGCACAAATTTCTGTAGAGTATAGCGAAGCATCTTGGGGTACTGATTGGGTTATTCCTGGTGATACAATTAACCAAGACAATAAGAGAAACTTAGATTCTTATAGATTAATTCAAAAAAATAGAACAGAAATTGTTAATAGTTCTTGGACACAATTAATTGCTCAATATCCAGGAGTAAGTACAACAGAAACTAAGTGCAAGAGAGACATTGGCTACTTTGTAGATGCTGTTTCGTTAGACGTATTTTTAGGTGGCAATAAGTATTCCAGAAAGTTTACTTTACAATATTTTAATAACGGAGCACCAATTTCAAATGGACTAGTTGGTGAGGAAACACAATCAGTATTTGCTTTTAATCAAGCCAGAGACTTGATGAAGTCGGCTATCACTAATCAGCTGACCTATAAAGATTTAACTATCACAGCAGATTCTGCCACTGGTTCAAATACCTCCACATCATCTTGTTCTGACGTACAAACAAATATTACTAACCTTGTTTCCATAGTTACTGCAGTAATTTCTGCTGGAAATACAACTTCTCTGCCAGCAGAAAATGCTGGAACCATTTACAGCGGTTCATCGAAGTGCAGAAGAGATATTGGTTATTTTGCAACTGCTATTGCAAACGATTTGGTCAGTGGAGGCAATTCAAATATTATCGAAGTTGCGAAATCATATTTCAATAACGGAACTCCAATTAGTAACGGTCTAGTGGGAGAAGAAGCTCAATCAGTTATTGCTTTCAACAAAGCAAAAGATCTAATGAAGTTGGCTATCACTAACCAACTTTACGCAAAAGATTTGACACTAACAGCTGATCCTCTTACCAATAACAACCAAGATCCAAATTCTTGTGCTAATGTCAAAACTGCTATTGATACCCTTGCCGCTATTGCTGTTACTTCTATTACCAATGGCAATTTAACTTCTTTACCAACAGTAAACACTGGAAATACTGATATATGTAAGAGAGATATCAAGTATATTCTTTCTGCGGTAAGAAGAGATTTAACTCTTGGTGGAAATGCTGGTATGCTTACCGCTGCCGAAGCATACTTTACTGGAGCACAATTAACTGGAATACCAGAAGAAGAACTATCACCAACTCGTTATGCTTTTGAAAAAGTAAGAGATTTAGCCATTCTGGCAATGAGAAATTGGAAGACTGGTAACGGTACTGGAACTGTTTATATTCCAACATACACAATTAAGCAGCAATATATTGATTCAACTATTGCTATTGATCCAGGAACTCCTATTTGTGCGAATGTTGCTTCATCTATTACAACATCATTTGCTTTACTGGATGATGTTCTTTCTGGGGAAATTCTTCCTGGTGCTACAGAAAAAACATACGGCACTTTATATGATACAACAAATATAGTATCTTTCCCAGACAATACTTTATACGATGCTAATAATAAGGTAATTACTCCAAGAGCAACTTGGGATGATCTTCCTTATATTGAAGCTTCTCCATACACGCAAAACGCCTCAGTTATTTCATTCTTAGGCGGTGGTGGTGCTCTCATTGATGGTAGTAAAGTATCCCAGCCAAACTGCCCATTCCCAGGATTAGAATTAGACGGTTCGGCATCATTCCCAAATCAGGGTAAATCAATGGTGGCGGCAGCGTTCACTATTGTGTCCTTCAATGGTGTTGGATATAAAATTATCAATGATGGATATGTACAGTTGGTTTCTGTATTCGTTCTATTTGCTGCTGATGGTGTACTTGCTGAGTCTGGTGGTTACGCTTCTATTACCAACTCAGCCACTAACTTCGGCATCTATGCTTTAAGAGCAAGAGGATACAATAATTTTGCGTATAGTTTTGACGTTGGTACAATCACCAATGTATCCACAACCCCAACTGGAAGAACAATCTTTACAGTGGATGGTTTAGGTAGAGAACCACTAGAACATTATATTGTAAAAATTGATGGTTACAGCAACTTAAATCCAGAAATTGAATACTTTATCGATACTGTTTCTGGAGTTACAGTTGGTCCCCCATTCTCTGCTCAAATTACTTTAGAAAGTGGTTCTGGAGATCCAGCAGAATTTATTCGTGATTCCGACAATGTAGCTGTTAGCACAGGAATTGGGGAATTTTCTGGAAAAACTATAAGATTACACAGACCATCTATCGTTAACTCTTCATCGCACACATGGGAATTTGCTGGTTCTGGCACTAACTACAATGCTCTACCAGAAAACGGTGGTGTTAAGATTGATGCTAACGAGCAAGTATCTCAGGATTATGGACGTGTTTACTGCTCGGGCACAGATGAACTTGGTGACTTTAAAGTAGGTACTTTTGCTAAGATCGAAAACAGAACTGGTAACATTACCTTTACAGGTACAGTTACAATTTCGGAAGTTGAATTCCTTAAATTGAAAGGTGGCGACGTTGTTGTTACTGGTTTTGATAACTCAAATACACTTGGCGGAGCTAATACAACCGACTCCAAACTACCAACTCAAAAGGCAGTTAGAGATTATATTACTAACAACCTCGGTCCTTATATTAATAAACCATATTCCACAAATGCTGTTCCTAGAGCACTTGTAGAATTAACAGATTCTGGTAAAATTTCTATTGATCAGATTCCTCCACTACGTCCATTTAACGTATATACAATAGAGGATCAAGCAGAAAGACTTTCGATCGAAGGTGCTCTTGCTGGTGATATTGCTATTCAACAAGACACTGGCACTTCATATATTTTAAATAATGATAATGATAGCCTATTTGTTTCTTTTGCTGTAAATACTGACTTAGTATTTACAATTGGAAATATTTTTACAGGTGATATTTCTGGCGGCCAAATTCAAGCTACAGAGTATCGCACTGGAGTAGTTTATCAAATTAGTCTTTCTAATGCTGGTTCTGGATATACAATTGCTCCAACAGTAACTATTTCTGGAGGCAATCCTGGTGCTGGGGCTGTTCAAGCAAGTGCTATTGCTACAATTGCCAATGGTCAAGTTGTGACCGTACAAATTATAGAGTTCAATGGGTTTGTTGGGGGCAAGGGATACACAACACCACCAACAATTACATTCTCTTCTCCTGGTGGTGCTGGAATTACTGCGACAGGTTCTTGCTTAATTGAAAGTAGATTATATGGCGATATCGTCAATAATGTTAAAATAACAGATACCGATACAATTCAGTCTAGCAATTCTCCCACAGATACAGTAAACATAAACAGATCTGTAAATACCTCTGCTAATAATATTAATAATTGGGTATCACTTTCAACTACACAAATTTCTGCTACTGATATTACTTCTGGCGTTATTTCTACATCAAGACTTGCTAATAACTCAGATGCTGCTAACTCATTTACTTTCTTAAGAGGAGATCAAAGCTATGCTCCTGTTCTTCAGTCGATTAAAGGAGCAGAAGTAAGATACTTTGCTAAGCTAATTCAGCAAGCAAATACTGGATCTTCTCAGTTAGTATTCAGCACAAATTCCAATACATTACTTGGTCACTCAGTTATTGATAATGTATCTGGTATTGCTCCAAATACCAATATAACTGGCGTATTGAGTGCTGCTGGTATTACTACTGTATCGATCAATAATCCATTATCTCAAAATATTCCTTCAGGAACAATTATAGAATTTTTGAGAGGCGCTTCTCCACTTACTTTTGAATCATCTTTAACACAAGGTAATTTTGTTGATAACATTGTTGTTTCTAATGGAGGTTCTGGTTATACCAGTGGTCAATATTTTGATGTTCCATTAACAGGCGGTTCTGGAACAGGACTACGTTGTAATATTATTGTTTCTGGAGGTTCTGTTACAGAAGTAACAACCACTAATAGTGGTCAAAATTACACAGGCGACTTTAATATCACTTCTTCTCCTGCTGCTATTGGTCCAGGATCTGGATTAGTTTTAGCAGCTAAAATTAGCACTGTTAATCGTCAATATGCCAATACTTCAATAGACATTCAAAGAGTTAGTGATCTAACAATTTCGGCAGACCCATTCGGTACGGTTGGTGTTTCTAGATTCCTTAAGTCACAATTTATTATTGGTCAAGCTGGAAACGGTTCCATTCAATTAAAAACTGGTCCTGATAGTGGTCTTGATGCTGACTTACTTGATGGTGCTCAGGGTGCTTTCTATCTAAATGCCAGTAACCTAAACTCTGGTACTGTATCAACAGATCGTCTATCTGGAACATACAACATAAGTATTTCTGGACAATCTGGTAATACATTACGTCTAATTTCATCAACTTCAAACCCAACTTCAAACCCATCACCTAGCAATTTCGCTACTGGTGTTATCACTGATACAAAAAATAATAGCTCCGATGGTTTGAATGATGGTGGCTCAAGACACCTAGTAATGTCCATCAGAAATGGTGGTGCTGGATTTGACGCTACCTTCGGTGGTGTTAGACAACTAGCATTTACTGATAATGATAATATGTGGCTTCGTGGTTCTGGCACGGGGGTAAGTGAATTTGGCTCATGGGGTAAAGTTTGGACTTCACTTAATGACGGTCCAGGAACTGATATGGATGCCGATAAACTTGATAACCGTCAAGGTACATGGTATCAAAATGCTTTAAATATTAACTTCGGAACTCTCAGTGATAATAGATTACCAACATATCAAACCACAAAGAGTTTCAACAGTTCCATTAAACTTTTAACAACTACAAATAATCCAAGATATAAAATTTATGTCAGCGGTTTATTATTAACAACTGCCCCATTCCTTGCTGGTTTAGAAGTTAATCTGTATAATGCCAATGCTCAAGGAACAGGAACAATTTTAATTACAAATATTGAGACATTTGATGATGCTAATGATAACAATAATGATTACACTATCATTACTGGTTCTTTACAAACAGGCACATTTATCGGAGCCCTAACAATTGGTACAGCAAGTAACAGAATTACATTCCAAGATTTCAGTCTTGATGCAACTGGCACTTTCCAAACCGCTTCGCTTGATAGTGATGGTGGCATTGCTAGATTAAAACTGGGTAGAAAAGATGGCACTGCTTCAGCTCCAGCTATTTACTTCAATTCTAGCCAATTAGCAGCTACAAATTATAATGCTGCTATTGTATCTTCTGGAGGAAATGCTACTGATGGTAGTGGTACATTAAATGTACTTGTAGCTAGTGCTAATGGATTAACAGTTAATAACAACACTGTTTGGAACGCTGGAAATGTAACGTTCAATAGCACTAATGTTTTAAGCACTGCAGTTATTCGTGATGCGTCTGGCAACTTTGCTGCTGGTACTATTACCGCTGCTTTAACTGGCGCTGCTTCGGCAAACGTCTTAAAGGCTGGCGATACCATGACTGGTTCGCTAACAATTAGCGGAGCAAGTAGTAATTTAAGTGTCGGCGGAACTCTTGGGGTTACAGGTAATACTACTTTATCTGGTAGCTTGACGGTTGACACAAATACTTTATTTGTTGACTCTACGAATAATAGGGTTGGTATTGGAACAAATTCTCCTGTTGGTCCATTATCACTTGATGTTAATGGAAAAGGAAGATTTATTGGCAATGCAGAAAATGGCAATGGTGGATATGCTTTATCTGTATGGGCTACAGGAGCATCTCAAAATACAGGTATTTCGTTCTACCCAACATTTGATAATTTCCCTTCTGATACTGGCCCAAGAAGAGCAGTTGATTTAATTGCTGGATTTGATGGTGGAACATGGGAAACACAATATTTTGCCATTCACGTTGGTGGTTCTGGTGGAAATGATGTTCAAAATATCACAACAGAAAGATTAAGAATTATAAACACAGGTGAAGTTGGTATTGGAAGAACACCAGCAACTGGTTATTCATTAGATATTAATGGAAAGGCAAGAGTATCTACTGGATTTGAAATTGATAATAGTCTCGATAATTCAGGTGCTCCATTATTCTTCTTTGGTTCTTCGTCAGCAAGAAACTTTAGAATTGGTAACCAGTTACTTGTTAATGATGTATTTGAAATCACGCCATCAACTACAGGTGGTGGTGCTACATTCACAACGCCAGCATTTTCTATTCGTGGTGCTGATGGTAATGTTGCTATTGGTTCAACTACATTTGCTAATCCAGGAAATACTATTCAATATAAATTAAATGTTGCTGGTAATATTAACTTCACTGGAACTCTTTATCAAAATAATGAAGCTTTTGTAACTTCTAGATGGACTGCTTCATCGAATGGAACTGATATTCATAGATTATCTAAGGTCGGAATTAATAAAGCAGATCCAGCATATACGTTAGATGTTGGCGGAGATGTTAATTTAACTGGCAAAATATATGTTTCTGGTAATGCTCAGTGGATAGATACTAAAGGTATTATTAGAACTTCGTCAAATTTAATTAGCGAAGATATAACTATTCCTACTAATACTAATGCTGTAAGCACTGGACCACTAGTAATAAATACAAATAACATCATCACGATTTCTGAAGGTGCTGTTTGGACAATCGTGTAATAAAAAATAATTAAATGGATCCAATTTCTTCAAAATTAACATCTAATAACATTAATATCTCCAGGGGATTAATTTTACCTGTTTACACCAATGACCCTGGGGATGGCAACCCAGGGGAGATTATTTATGTTAATGGACAATTAAAATATTATAGAGAAGGAAAATGGTTATTCATAACTGATGGAAAGAAAGATGGATTGACAGAAGCCACTGCTGTTGACAAATCAACAGATATTCTTGTAGCAAATCCATCTGCTCCCAGTGGTTGGTATTGGATAAAAACAAATAATGTAGCTAGACAATATTGGGTAGATAATACCTATGATGGTGGTGGATGGGTTTTGGTTGGCAGTCACCCAATTAATGTTTCAATTCAAGCTTTAACATATGCTCAAGCGGCAGAATCTTATTCAGGAAATGCTTCTTCTACATATGGAACAGGAGATCCAAAATCATATTCTGTTTGGGTTGGATTAAATGGATGGGATGCTATTGCTACAGCAAACGCTGCTGGCAGAAATTTTGTTTATTACACCGCTAATTCTCAAGTTTCTTTGGGATCTACTGCTTCGCATGTTAGAAGAAGTAGATGGAAGTGGAGCGGATGGAATTCTTTATATTCTTGGAATAATGCCAACACTTTAATTAATGAAGTTGGTGCTTCTACTCCAGGTTTATGGTATTATCATATGTCATATAATTTCACTACATATGACAGAGACCAAGATGCTTATAGTGCTAATTGTGCTACTCTTTATAATAATGCTCCTTGGTGGTATGGAGCTTGTTGGGATGGCAATTTTTGGGGAGGAAATGGAAGTGGATATGCTAACGCTGCTTTCTGGACAGGTTCTGGAGGAGATTATTACAACTATGGAGCAATGTACGTAAAATGAAAAAACCCTGTAATAGACTTAAAATAGCAAAAAACAAAATTGATGTTGATTCTGAAGGAATGTTTACTTATATNTTTGAATGGTATAATAATGAAAAATTAATGATACAAGAACCATACAAAATTCAATCAGATAATTATGGATTNCCAATTGAAAATTATAATATTAATGAAATGATNGAACATAAACAATATTGTTGTTTAGAAATAGATTCAAATACTCTAAAAATAGAAGAAATTTAATCCAATGGCAGCCAATTCAAAATTAACATCCAACAACATTAATATCACCAAGGGATTAATTTTACCTGTATATGACGTAGATCCTGGTGATGGCAATGCGGGAGAGATTGCTTATGTTAATGGACAATTAAAATATTATGTCGGTGGAAAATGGACATTCATAACAGAAGGCAAAGATGGGTCTACTGCTGATAGAGCAGCTGAGTCAGCATCGGCAATTCTCGCAATAAATCCCTCTGCTTCTGATGGCGTTTATTGGATTAATTTACCTACGGCTGGACCAACACAAGTCTATTGTATTATGAATAATTCATATAATGGAGGTGGATGGATGATGGCAATGAAAGCAACTAGAGGAACAACTTTCAATTTCAACGCAAATTATTGGACAACAACAAATACATTAAATCCAACTCAAACAAATATTAATGATGGGGATGCAAAATTTGAAACCTTCAACAGATTTGAAGCAAAAGATATTTTAGCAGTTTGGCCAGATTTAACAGCAAACTCAGGTTGTTTTAATGTTTCTAGGGGGCATATTTGGTTGGAAAATAGTTTTTGGCAGGGAGGAACTAAAATTACTTTAACAAATCTGTTTAATACAGCTAATGAATATTTTATTCGGGATGCTAATAATTTCTGTGGCATCAACCAATTTTCTCGCCAAACTGATGTTAGATTTTATGGATTTAATTATTCAAATGATCAAAATTTAGCTAGGACTAGGTGGGGATTTGGTTGGAATGAAAATGGAGGTGGCCTTTGGCCGAATGGAAATCAAGGAAGTGATGATGTATCGGGTGGTATTGGTATGACAGGAACTCAACAAGGACAGGTCAATTATTCTGCTGGAGATTTTATTGGTTGCTGTCAAAGTGTCACGGGATTTAATAGATCAGCAAGAGTAGAGATTTATGTCAGATAATATGAATCTTTCAAATTACAAAATATCGTTGATTAATTAAAAATTAATAATTTTAATGGATAATTCAAAATTAACATCTAACAACATTAATATCACCAAGGGATTAATTTTACCTGTGTATGACGTAGATCCTGGTGACGGTACTATGGGGGAAATTGTTTATGTCAATGGACAATTAAAATATTATGTGGGTGGAAAATGGACATTCATAACTGATGGAAAAATAGGAACATCAGCTAGTTCACCTGCATTAAACGCAGCTCAAATTAGAGCTGCTGGGATAAGTGCTGATGGTGATTACTGGTATCAACCAACAGGGGCATCGTCACCGATTCAGTTGTATACAAATTTTTCAAATGCTCCAGCAGGAAAAGGTTATGTTCTCGTTGCTAGAGGAAGAGAATCTACTGATTGGTGGAATACTAACGGACAAAATACTTCCGCTTTAACATCATCTTCATTAGATACAAATACACCAATTGCTGTTCTTCCAAACACATTTGTGAATGGTTTAATTAATAATCAGTGGAATGGAATGAGATTCATAACAAATAGAAGAAATGGAGCAGATTCTTGGTTATTTGTTGGAACCCAAAGCACTACTTTTAGTTGGACTTATTTTCAGCAATCTGGATCTAGCGTTTCAGCTACTGCTCAACAATTTAATGGAGTATTTTTATCTGGTGGAGCACGAATAACATATGGATCTGGAATATATTGGACAGATACTTTAAATTATGGAAATGGTAATAACTGCGATAGAACATTTACTTGGTCATGGGGAGGTCATGGATCTTGGCAAGGGTGGTCTGGTGGATCTTCATGTACTCCAACTGGATCTTTCCAACTTGGAGGTGAAGGTCACGCACTTCAATTAGTAAATTGCTACGTAGAGTGCTAAATTATAATTATAATTATAATTAATAAATATTTTAACGGAATAGAGTGTCATTTATGTCTACATTAAATGTCGGTATTTTAAATGCCAGTAACAGAATAAAACTTCCTATACTCACAACTACCCAAAGAAATTCTTTGGCGCTTGAAGTGGGATTGATGATTTTTAATTCTACTGCCAGTGAAGTTCAATTTTATAATGGAACTGAGTGGATAAATCCAGGCAAAGGTAAACTTAGTGCTACTGGAGGAGTTATTACTACAGCTGGATTATATAAAGTTCACACATTTACAGGTAATGGGTCTTTTGTACTTACGGGAAGTGGGTTGGTAGAATATTTAATCGTTGCTGGTGGTGGCGGCGGCGGTTCTGATATGGGTGGCGGCGGTGGAGCTGGTGGAGTAATTATTGGTTCTACAACTTTATCATCTGGAACATATCCAATAACAGTTGGTGGAGGAGGCAGTGGTGCTCCTGCAGGAGTAGGACAAGTTAGAGGAACTAACGGAAATCCCTCAACTTTTAATAATTTAACAGCTATTGGTGGTGGTGGCGGTGCTAGTTGCCATGATAGATCAACAAGCCCAGCAGGAAATGGTGGATCAGGAGGAGGAGCATCTGGCGGAGGAACTCTTCCTAGTGGAGGATCTGGAGGTGGTGGATACGGGGGAGGAATTAGAGGATTAGGAACTCCTGGTCAAGGAAATGATGGAGGGTCAGGAATATATGCTTGGTATCCTGGCGGCGGTGGTGGTGCTGGAGCTGCTGGAACAAACAACCCAGCAACTGGTGGCGTTGGAGTGCAAAGTTCTATTCTAGGTGTTTCTTACTTCTGGGGCGGCGGCGGCGGCGGATCTGGATATTCTGCAGGCGGAGGAAATGGTGGTAATGGTGGCGGCGGCGGTGGAGCCGTAAACGTTACTTCTGGCGGTTCTGGATTAAATAATGGATCCCCTGGTGGTGGAGGAAGTCCAAATTCACAAACCAATAGGCCTGGAGGTAATGGTGGCGCCAACACTGGTGGCGGCGGTGGTGGTGGTAGTCACTACAGTGCTAATAATTTTGGCGGTACTGGTGGTTCTGGAATAGTTGTAGTAAGATACTTAGCATAAATAATTATTAATGCAATACGATAATTTTGAGGATATTTCATGTCTAGATTAAACGTAGGTATTATAGAAGCTGTATCTAAATTTAAAATCCCTACTTTTACTAAAGCACAAAGAGATGCTATGGTGCCAGAAACTGGCATGATGATATATAATTCAACTGATCAAATACTTGAAATTTATTTCGGAAAATGGGTAGGTGCTGGAGAAAAAGTATCAGCTTCAGGATCTTCATTCACTGCAACTGGAGGTACTGTAACAACAGCTGGAGGATATAAAATACATACTTTTTTGGCAAATGATACTTTTGCTATATCTACAGGTACAACTTCAATTGAATATTTAATCGTTGCTGGTGGCGGTGGCGGTGGTATGGATATGGGTGGTGGCGGTGGAGCTGGCGGAGTAATTATTGGCTCCACTTCTTTAGGTCCTGGTTCATATCCAGTAACAGTGGGTGCGGGAGGAAATGGTGCTCCAGCTGCTAGCACAAACGGACAACCAGGCGGTCACCAATATACTATTTCAGCTACCAATGGAATTAATTCAACTTTTAACAATTTAACCGCTGTTGGTGGTGGATTTGGTGGTAGTTCTTATTATGGATATCTCCCAAATTATGGCAACGGCAACACTGGTGGTTCTGGTGGAGGAAATTCTGGCTACAGTGATGGTAATATACGTGGTCCCAAAGCAGGAACTCTTGGTCAAGGAAATAATGGAGGGCAAGGCGGAGGACAATATTATTCTGGCGGTGGTGGTGGTGCTGGCGCTGCTGGATCTAATTCCCCAAGCCAAGCAAACGGTGGTATTGGAGTACAAAGTTCAATAACTGGCGTTAGTTATTATTGGGGCGGCGGTGGCGGAGGAGCCGCTTATTCTTTAGGATCTGGTGGATCTGGTGGAAATGGTGGTGGCGGTGGTGGCGCTGGCAATAGTCCTGGAATAGGTGGGGCTGGATTAAATTCTGGATCTAACGGTGGGCCATCAAATAGTAACCAACCAGGGGGAAATGCTGGCACAAACACTGGTGGCGGTGGTGGTGGCAGCGCTCATTACAACTCCAACAATAAAGGTGGTAATGGTGGTTCTGGAATAGTTGTAATTAGATACTTATCTACATAATATAAAGGAGAATTAAAAATGGCACATTTTGCTCAATTAGATGAAAATAACACAGTAACACAAGTAGTTGTAGTTTCTGATGTTGATACTTGTAATGAAGAAGGTTTTGAAGTAGAAGAAATTGGACAACAATTTTTAAAAAATATGTATGGACAAGATACTAGGTGGGTGAAAACTTCATACAACGGAACTATAAGAAAAAATTATGCTGGAGTTGGTTATACTTATAATGAAAAATTAGATGCTTTTATTCCACCAAAACCATACGAATCTTGGATATTTGACGAAAATTTATTTTATTATGTCGCTCCAGTTCCAAGACCAGAAAAAGAAGGCAAAGTCTATTTTTGGGATGAAGAAACTCAAAAATGGAATGAACAAGATTTTATTTCACCATTAAATAATTGATTTAGTATTATGAAAAAAACATATGTATTGGTAGGTGTTAATACTGCCATTTCTTTACTAAGACCAGGAGCACAATTTTGTCTATCAAACACAAATTTTATTGAGTGGAATGATCCAAGACCAGCTCCATCTTGGGACGAAATAATGGAAACTGTATCAAAAATTAAAGAATTTGAAGATACAATACAATCCATAGAATTAGAATAAATAATACAGTCACATCATTTTACATTACGATTATGGACACTGAACAACTCAAAAAGAACTTCGAAGAGCAACTTGCTACTGCCGAAAAGCAGATTATTGATCTCGAAGCAAATCTAGAAAAAGCAAAAGAGTATCGCCTTAAACTTCAAGGTGGTCTCGAAACTCTAGCTCTTCTTAATCCTCCAGAAGAAGCAGAAGAAGCTTCAGCAGAATAACCTCAAGTCCCTTCTTGATAAATACAAGAAGGGATTTTTTGTATCTAATTAAATGGCACAGCCATCATCAAGACAGGAATTGATTGACTACTGTAAGAGACAGTTGGGTGCTCCTGTGCTGCAAATCAATATTGCAGATTCTCAGGTTGATGATATCATCGATACTGCTATACAGTATTATCAAGAATATCATTATGATGGCATTGAAAAGATGTATCTAAAGCATGAATTTACTGAAGAAGATGTACTAAGATTTACCGAGACAGATGAGATTACTTCTACAGATGATCCAGACGGATCTGTATGGAAAAATAGAAAAAATTTCATAGAAGTTCCTGATCATGTAATTGGTATTGAAAAAGTATTTGGAGTTACTTCCAATCTTTCTTCGAATGAAATGTGGGGATTGAGTAACCAGTATTTCCTACTTGATATTTTTTCTTTCTCATCTGGTTATACTTTTGGCAACTTTGATATGTCATATTACTATATGATCAAGCAGTATTTTGAAACTCTTGACATGGTAGTTAACGTTGGTGGATTAGTACAATACCGTTTCAACAAACGTCAAGATAGATTATACCTTGATATTGACAGAACAAGAATTAAGGAAGGTAGATATTTAGTTATTGAATGCTACAGAGCATTAAACCCAGCAGAATGGAATCAAATCTGGAATGATAGTTTTATCAAACGTTATGTCACTGCTTTGATGAAACGCCAGTGGGGAATGAATTTAATTAAATATAACAATGTTCAGTTGCCTGGTGGCATTACATTAAATGGTCGTCAAATCTGGGAGGATGGCGATGCTGAAGTCAAAGATCTGGAATCAAGAATATTTACAGATTACTCCCTACCTCCAATGGATATGATCGGATAAGATGCCTACCAGTCCTTATTTTCCAAGCTACTACGATGGTTATCAAGGTGAACAAGACCTAGTTCAGGATCTTGTTGACGAGCAGATTAAGCTGTTCGGTTCTGATATCTATTATCTACCAAGAACTCTTCTTAAAGATAATACTTTAGATGATTTAATTTACTCTAAATTTGAAGAGCAATTTCAAATTGAAATGCTATTGCAAAATGTGAGTGGATTTGGTGAGTCAGAATTTATTAGTAAATTTGGTCTTAAGATAACACAAGAAATTAGATTTAATGTTTCTTCTCGGAGATGGAGACAAGAAGGTACTGCATTTGGTTTGGATGCCAGACCTTTGGAAGGAGATCTATTATTCTTTCCATTGACCAAAGACTTGTATGAAATTAAATTTGTGCAAGTAGAGGAAGTATTTTTCCAGTTTGGTCAATTGCCATTCTATTCTATTACTGCAGAAATTTATGAGATGGGCAATGAATCTATCGATACTGGAGTTGCTGATATTGATCTAATCGAAAGCATTCTATCTCCAGCTATTGACATTGTTATGCTGGAAGATAGTGGTACAGAAAATTATATTGTTGGGGAAATTGTAACTGGATCTGTATCCGACGTTACTGCAAAAGTTTCAAAATGGAATTCCCAAACAAGAACACTTACTGTTATTACTAGGACAGGAACGTTTGTTGAAGAAGAAAATATTGTTGGGGAAGATAGTGATGCTTCGTGGACAGTAGAATCATTCTCTACATTAGAGGACCCAAATAACAATTACGAAGAAAATAAATATATTGAAGACACTGCCGATGATCTTTTAGATTTTTCTGAGGGTAATCCTTTCGGTGAGTATGGTAATTTTATGGATAGCTTCTAATGTTAGGTACACATTTTTATAACGAGGCAATTAAAAAAACAGTTGTCGGATTCGGAACTCTTTTCAATAATTTAGAAGTTCAGCGTAAAGATCCCCAGACAGGGGAGATGCTTGAAGTTCAAAAGGTTCCTATTGGATATGGTCCAAAGGATAAGTTTGTTCGTAGAATTGAGGAGAACCCCGATCCTACTCCAGGTGCTCCTTATGAGTATATGAGGATTCCTCGTATCTATTTTGAAATGACTGGTATTAATTATGATGGCGGACGTAAAGTAAGTCCTATACAAAAATACAAAAATATTATTTCTGATAATGGAAACGAGGTGAGAGTTCAGTATGTTCCAGTACCTTATAACATTAGCTTTGAGCTTGGCGTTTTAGCAAAGTCACAAGATGATGGACTACAGATTGTAGAACAGATTNTACCATACTTNCAACCAAATTTCAACGTCACTATCAATTTTATTCCNGAGATGGATGAAAAGAAAGATGTTGCTATTGTATTGAATAGTGTTGATCTAGATGATTCGTGGGATGGTGATTTTAAAAGTAGGAGACAAATTATTTGGACTTTTCAGTTCACTGCTAAGTCATATATTTACGGTCCCTTCAATCAGGCTGACATCATTCGTAAGGCAATTATTTACGAAACTGTTGGTGATCTTGATCAAAACAAACGTAATGCTAGATTTACCTACACACCAGAAGCACTTGAAGATAAAAATGATGATGGTGTTATCAATGCTTTAGATGATGCTTTATTAACAGCAGATGATGACTTTGGATTTAATGGAGAGATTGATCTACTATGAACGAATTTGAAAAGAATATGGAACAAATATTTGACATTGAAGTTACATCAGAAGAAACAGAAATTATACAAGAAAAGCCAACTGCCCCAGTTAAAAAAGAAGATCCAGAAAAAGATTACGAATATACCAGGGGTCAGCTCTACGACCTCATAGAGAAGGGCCAGGAGGCCGTACAAGGGGCCTTAGAGGTTGCTCAGGAGTCTGGGCACCCCCGAGCATTTGAAGTCGCTGTGAACGCTATGAAGCAGGTCTCAGACATGACTGATAAATTAATTGATCTTCAGAAGAAGATGAAGGATCTTGACGCTCCTATTAAAGGTAAAGGACCTACCACAGTTAACAACACAATGTTTGTTGGTAGCACCGCCGACCTGCAGAAAATGCTCAAGGATATGGGCAAAAACATGGCAGAAGAATAAATATCAAATAAAAGGAAAAAACAATGAGAATTAAATTACTCGGAACTGTTGTAACTCTTTCAACTACTCCAAACGAAATCAGCACAACTGCTACTGATGTTTTACTTGTTCACGATGCTGGTGGTAATGCTGGAAGAACTATCACCCTCTATGAAGCTGATGGAACTACAGTAGTTGGTTCCTTTTATTCCAATCCAGGAACAGAACTTGTGCTTCACAAAAAAGCAGGACAAAAATTAAAAGTAGATACTGGATCGGATGTTCGTGCTACACCAGTTGGTTATTTCTCGTAATGAAAAAAAGAGTTCCCACAGAAAGAGAGATAGCCAGAAAACATGGAGTCTCTGTCAAATATGTTATACGTCAAGCTGAAGTTGGTTCTACTGTAGAGCGTGAGCATGTTACTGACCACAAAGCTGCCTATGAAATTGCTCTACAGCATTTAGATGAATTTCCAGATTACTACAAACATTTACTAGCAATGGAAAAGAAAATGAAAGCAGAATATAAAAAGAAAAAAACTTATAAAGAAATAAAAGAATCATTGGTGGCAGAAAACCACATTGATGTTGCCATGGGCAGAGAACTTGATGATGAAGGAGCAATGATCATGAATCAAATTGAAGAGATTAAACATTGTTGNGATCGTCTCAAAATGTCTATTAAGTCACCNACAATGCAGGTTCCTGGTTGGGTTCAATCCAAGGTAACTCTTGCTGCTGATTATATGGATTCTGTTGCGTCATACATGGACAACAAGCACGAAGGGTGAGCATTCCTTAACAAAACTTCGGTAACTATTGTAACACCATAAACATGGTATTCTAAATATAATATTGACCTTATACAGGTGAGAACTATGAATACCAAAACATGCCCAAAGTGTGGTGCTCAATGGATTGACAATCAGCACTTCTGGACTGGCACGAACAAGAAAGGTGACGAATCAGAACTTGCTTCTTTGGTTTGTGACAAGTTTGGTGATGCTACATGCATCAATCCCTGCAAAGGAACCACTGATGGAAAGGGTTGGGAAAATAGATTAAATAATATGGATGCTATTGATAAAGATATTGAGCGTAGTTTGAATGGCTGATGACATTTATTTGGGCAATCCGCTTTTAAA
>B570J29611_1000009_pt1 | contig 24171 bp, 31 predicted proteins | sample LakMenEpi26Jun09_FD_29611 | JGI IMG/M metagenome (IMG submission 29611)
CTCAGCCTGGGACTCTGGACAGAGATACAGGATACTGTCATGAACTGACATACAGAACTCAGCGTCCAGTTCATACTCTGCAATCAACCATTCCATGGCAGTCATGAAGGCATGGAGCATAGCACTACCAGTGGATTGAATACACCAGTTGTTACGCATGGTCCAAAAATCAGTGCCAACAGATGTCGGGCGGAAGGCCGTGGACATCTTTGTACCACTTAGAGGATTAATGGGAGAGGGAAGATTGGCAATACGTGCCATTTCATTGTAAGCATAGGAATCAGAACCACCGATAAGTGTCTGAGAGACACTAGAGGCCTTAGTACCCTTCTTAATTTTAATGAGTTTATTTCCCATCTCAACTGCTTGTTTCATTGGGATATTTTTGTTTCCCTTGCGGATTGTATTTGCAAGAGTTTTAGCCCCACACCCGTACAACATGCCATAATTACATCCCTTTGCAATAGCCCTAGAGATCCCAATAGCTTTTGCAGTCATGGAATGCATGTCCGTCCCATCATCTTTAGACCCAGCGAGAATTGAGTGGGAAAATTGTGTGCTTCCGGCAATCTTGTGATATGAGTCGGCAAAGATCGACGCAACTACTGCCTCTTGGGCGTCGAAGTCGGATTGGACAAATACATAGCCCTCAGGTGCTTGGACACGAGTCTTGATTTCACTACCGATCTTGTCATATTTCGGATCAGGAACAGTCAACCAAAGATTCTCCCCGGCGCGATTGGTCGAAGTGTTATGAGGAACTGCGGCGGGAACAATCATCTTAAACTTATTTCCCTGTGGCGTTTTGATCTCCTCTACGAGTTGTTCCCTCACACGACTCCTTACCGAAGTCCAGTATGCCACATTAATTGCAAGTTTGATGAGTTCTTTTGCCTCAGGAAGATCGGAACTTAATTGCCCAGATTCGAAATCCTCAGCATAATCTTTGGTTAATACTCCTCCGACATTAACTCCTTCCCCATCAGTATGAGGGATACGTACATAGTCCCCAAGATCTTCGTCCATGAAGCACCAACCTTTATCAGTGAAAAACTTCAGAGGTTGATCATTCCACTTGAGACGGAGGAGGAGATGGGATAGGCGGTTTTTGGTTGAGATGTCTTGGATTATAGGTTTGCCATCGATGAGGTCTTTAGCAGATACGCTCCTCACCCACTTAGGCACTCCGTACCACTTCGAGCTGGGTTTCCCAGCCTTTGTAAGTTTAAAGTTTGCTTCCCAGTCAAGTTGGGAGAGCCATGGATCTGCTTTAATATCTTCATCAGTAATCTCTCCTTCATTCCAAGACTGATACACCTCCTCGGCCATTTTGCAAAGGATCTCTTCTTGGCGGGAGAGCGAAGTTTCCCATTGCTTCTCACAATCATCAAACCACTTCTCCCAATCACTCACTACCGGAAGGTGAGCAGAAGAGATACCAAAATGGCCAGCAAGAGTCGTTAATGACGGATTATTTTGAAGGTATTTGAGGAATAGAATGGAATATAGTTCAAAGGTGATTTTTACGTCGTTAAGAGCATAGGCAATAAGATCATCTCGTTCGGGAACAAATTCCTCCATGGAATTGGCATCTACGAAGATATTTCGGATCTTTTTATCTTCTTGCTCGAGAGGGACCATTGGCTGGCAATGGAAGTTATAACAATCGATAAGATTATTCATAGATCCCTTATCGGCCCAGATAGGATCGGCTTTATAGGTAGCTTTCTTGGCCGCTTTTTGCAAATACCACCAACGTTGACCAGAGGCCAATCCACTCACATTAATATGAGCTGACATCGTATCAAACCAAGAATTTGTTTTGCCAAGGACATAGGCTTCTTGAGTCCGAGCTCGGTCAAATGCTACGTTATGAGCAACTAGAATCTTATCCCTGCCTCCAATGGGCACAAGCATTGGCTTATATTCTGTCTTACTATTTACGAACGCGGGATGCATCCAAATATAATATGCCTTAGGAGTAACCGCAGTGGCCAAGATGGGATGGCCAAAGTCACTACCCTTTACAAAGGTCTCACAGTCATAGACTGCAATATTCTCTTCGATTCCATCGACAACTTCTGGTTCGCCATTGAAAGGATACTTGACCCAACCAGCATACAGAAAAAATTTAGTTTTATCCGGTGCTTCACCGATTTCGGTATAAGCAAAATCCTTCATCAATTCAACTTTATCCCCACAGACTTCTTTGGAGATAGCATCAAAATGATCCTTGATGTTGTTTGCTTTTAGTTCAGGTAGAGCAAAGTCCTCGATGAAGAAATTGCTGGGATTTTTTACAGGAAACTCTACGCCAAACTTCTCCATCTCCTGCTTGACGTTTCTGAGATGCTTTTCATCAGGCTCTGTCTGAGTTGTTCCTTCACCAAACACCCTCGAGTTCATCACATCGGAAAGAACAGCATATCCAAGGGAATTCAACTTTGACATAAGAGAATGGCAGGTGGGAATATTTTATCATAGGCCGGGGCCTATTAGTAATAGATTAAGAATTCTTCACGATCCGTGTAATATACCCCCACCCCTTCGAAGTTAGTTGCGTCGATGATTTTTAGGTTTTTGCGGAAGTACGGATAGCCATAATGGCCAAAGAAATACTCCGCATCGAGTTTAATATGATCTTCGAGCTTATCAGTCTTAAACCAAGGATATCCTATGCCAGTGAGTACATTATTTCGGGTCTCTGGAGTGTAGTTAGGATTGTAGTAGGCATGGGCGCAACGATAAATCTTTCCGTATGACTCGAATTCATAGGTCAATGGGGACGTAGTCAACCAGTGGAGGTAATCGAGTCTGTCATCAAGAGATAGTTCTCGTAAGCATCCCAAAGTGTACCTAACTTCTTTTTGCAGGATATCTTCTTCTGGGAGGAGAAGATTTTTAAGAATATAGTTTTCGTTATTACCAAGGATTAAAGTTGCTCGGTTTTGTTTTACTAACTTCTTAATTTTGCTTAGCATTCTAAGCGGAGAAGTTCTTTTAGAACGTTTAAAAAATGGTTTGTGGTGGATTGTATCTCCCATGAAGATATATTTATACCCTTCAGATTTATCTAAAATCTTATCAAGAGTATCAATCCGACCATGCAAATCACCAATGAGGCAATATTTTTCAGTATTCATCTTTAGCCTCTAAGCAACATCCAGGTGCCCACCAATCAGGTTCTTGGGTCTTCCAAGTAGCAAATCGCCACTTGGCCCAGTTGTAATAATTACGATAAGCTTTAACCGGGAAACCATCAACTTTGCAGTAGTCTGGCATTGCTTGAGCAGGCTCAGTATAGCCATTATTTGGATATAACTTATTTACCTCGAGTAGATCAATAGACTCAAGACTATTAACCCCCGAGTGAGGTTTTCCATATCGCTTCTCAAATTCCTCGCAGAGGTGGTAAGTTAGTTTGTAAGTCCACATAAAGTTACAAACTGACTCCTTCACCCAAAGAGTGCATGGATGATTCTTAAACCCGCGGACTTTATAGAACTCTCCGTCTTTCTTCCTAGCAGGATTCAATCCATGATGGGCAAGAGCAACACTCATCATTTGAAGATGCTCGATGATCATCTTGTTGACATGCTTATCGCAATGGTACTCCGCTGCAGTCTTAGGATCGTGATCAAGGAAGAAGATGTTCATGACAAAAAAAATCCCTAGAGCAATCATACTCCAGGGATGGGGGTCATGTCAAGAGAAGTTTACACATCGTAAATTTTGCATTCAGGTGCCCCTGGGTGTTTTTGGCAATAAGTCTCTAATGATGTAGATGCCGATAATGTGATTACCTCATCGTCAATAATGAGGGTAGCTTTAGCATCACCGGTAAAACTAATGCTCCCACCGGGTTTAATTTTTAAACTATCTGAAAAAGTAATATCTTCCATATGGTTACCTTAAACAAAAAAGCATTTGTCAGGATTTTCTGACATGGGCGATACTGGATTCGAACCAGTGACCATCTCCGTGTAAAGGAGGCACTCTACCGCTGAGTTAATCGCCCTTGGAAACACAGATCTTTAACCAATTAACTAGGTTATTATACCCTAAATGGTCGAAATCTGGGCAATCTGTTGAATGTGCTTCTAGATAAAACTCTAGAGCTTCGATTACCATTTCATAATCTTGACGTGAAAGAAGAGCCATTTGTCAATCCTCGCATTCATCTTCGTAGGTAGATGGCTCTTCAAAAAGTTCCCGTATCTTGAGTCGATGGGCCATCTCCATCAACTCTCTAAACTCATCCTCGGTAATCAATCGTTCTTCAGCCATGGTGGAGCTTTAAACCATTTTGCCAAGGTGTCTGGATCTTGTGGTCCGATGAGATGGTTAGAAGGATCAGGATCGCCAAGATCTAAATCGTTCATAAACTCATCAAGAGAGTCCTTCTCAGGAACTCCATTGATTGATACTCTACGGGCCTTATTGAGTATCGAAGCTGCTGAGCGATTATGATCTGCCCACTTCTGCGCCCATTGCATCTCTTCAAAAGAGACCTCTTTGTGTAAGGCGATTTTTTCGGCAATTGCCTCTAGCCTCAGTCGGGTTTCTGTAGAAAGCATAATTTTCTTTCAATAAGGATCTTTAACCTTAAATGTCTGAGAGAGGACTTGAACCTCCACGTCGCAAGGACACAGGTACCTAAAACCTGGGCGTCTACCAATTCCGCCACTCAGACCTGGTGCGGATTGCGTGGATTGAACACGCCTAAGGCGAATTATGAGTTCGCTGCATTCACCAGATTGCTAAATCCGCAAGTGACCCCCTTGTTTGAGCATCATTCGGCGTCCCGAGATAGGCTTAGGGGGTGTTGCTTGATGGAGTAAGCGTAATATACCTCAAGGATATAGCAGAGGCTTACCCTCTATCACTTTCCCCTGGCTGGGAATCGAACCCAGTATCTATGTGTGTTGTCCACCCGTCCTTACCAATAGACTAACAGGAGAAGGGGCTCCATGAGTACCCATAGAGCCACTAGGCACTTAGTTTTTCACTATATTAGAGGATAGTGAATAAGAGGTTTCCAATAGCCGTTCTTATCTCCCATAAGGAAGATGTGGGTATCGAACCTACAAAGGACAGTCCCAAATGGAACTGCTGGGAATTCCACCCAGAACCAATTTGATAGAATCGGATGTTTCCAACCCTATCAACTCCACAACCTGGATTCGAACCAGGGACCAAGTGATTAACAGTCACCGACTCTACCGCTGAGCTATTGTGGAATATATGGGCCTATAGTGCCCAATAGGACTGCGGAGAATTGAACTCCGTTCACACCGTTATAAGCAGTGGGCCTTAACCAATAGGCGACAGTCCCAAAATCAATCTGAATTGGAATCCNGATGTATGACCATTATACCATAGATCGGAACAAATATCAAGAGGAAACTTAAGACCCCCGTAATTCCAACTCTATATGTATGAAGCATCTCGTGAATCCACGGGGATAACTGCGCCAGTGGAGTCTTTGACAATAAAAATAGCATAATGACCTGGGAAGTCAACTGATACACATTGTATTATACCAGTTTTCCAAGTTTTGTGATATATGAACCCGATCCTTTTCCCTCTCATCTAGTGTTATGCATCGACGGAACAGAGGGGAACATGGACTCAAGAACGTTTACTTGACCGGCAATAACCCCAACGACTAAAAGAACACCGGCGAATATCCAACGAAATTTAGATAACTCATCAAATCTTGTTTTTAGGTTACTTATTTCTGTTTCTGTATGAGAAATATCTGTTTGATGTTTGATTTTAATTTCATCCAAAAGTTTCATGATTGCTGTGTCAGATTGGATGGTTTGATCTAGACGTTCCTCATGACGGACAAGAATCTTGGCTACATTCTGATTTGCTTCCGAAATCTTATCTACTGCCGCTTCGAGTTTTGAAAGCATTTCTCTGGACAGTTCCTCGTATACATCAAGTTTTTCTTCTAATACGGCCAGTCTTACGTCTGAGCCACGGAACGGACTTGCCATTTGAGTATCTCTTGATACAACTATTCTCGAATATATCTTTAAACAAACAACCTTTTATGTTTAACGGAGAGGGTGGGATTCGAACCCACGGTGCTCATCACACGGCAGTTTTCAAGACTGCTGCCATCAACCACTCGGCCACCTCTCCAGAAAAACCTACTCAATTAGTAGGTCTTAGCCAATTCATTCACGGAGTGAAAAAGGAGCACCAGGAAACTGATGCTCGTTATAGTGAAGATAACTTCACCCATCACCAAATGCCAGGAATGATCTGCCCGGTTAAGGCATAGGCGCCAAATGCTGCAACGATACCAAGCATGGCAAATCGGCCATTAAGCATCTCTGCACGTTCGTTATGAGTCTGGTAAGTTTCTTTTTCCATTTGTTCTGTAATGATAGGATCGATGTACATTTCAGGTTCTTTGGCAAACATATTCTGTTGGCCAAATTCATTCGTGGTAACGGTCATCAGAATTTGAAACCGAGACCAGTAGTGAATACAGGGGAATAGGTACCATTGGTTGCACCGTAGCTATTAGAAGCATTGGTGGTAGGGAACTTGAGATCAGCAAAACCAACCAAGGAATTGGTCAGACGACCTTCGATGCCCAAGGCAAGAATTACTTGGCCTTTTTCACCAATAGCAGATTGGAAATTGGCTGCGGTATTATTCACAAAAGGAACTTGGTAACCGACACCGGTGTAGATATTAGCGGCGCTTACGCCAGCTTTACGGGCGATACTCCAGTCATAAGAGAGAAGACCACCACCTGCTGCTCCAATCTCACCGGCAGGAGTGCCAACGAAATTAGCATAAGGACGGACAGAAACAGCATTTTGGTTATTAAAGGTCTTTACAGCGTAACGACCTTGGACAGTACCACCAGAGATAGTACGGTTTTCAGTATAACCATTGCCATCAATACCTTGCTTATTCAGAAGAACGCCAGCACCTAGGTAGTTGTTAACACCTTGGGCTTTTTGAGCAGCAATACGCTCAAGTTTAGTTACACGAGTATCAACGCCAGCGAATTGGGCACGGAGAGCCTGAGCAAGTGCAGCATCTTTTGCATCTGCATATTCCTCGATGCGATCGAGACAAGCATTAGTCAGAGCAGCAAGTTGAGCACGAGTGGTAGGTTCGCCGGGCTGGAAAGTACCATTGGGGAATCCAACAGCGCAACCATACTTATCCTTGAGGTTCATGATTGCCTGATACGCCCAGTTGGTCGGCTGGACATCGGGGAATTGACCTTGAGGAGCTGCAGTGGCAACACCAGGGGCGATTANGCCGAGTGCACCGATAGCTGAGACGAGTTTTTTCATACTTTCTTAATAATTGTAAGAACAAAAGAGAAGAGGGACTTATTGTCTCTTCTCAAGCGGGGTATCGGAATCGAACCGACGACATCTAACTTGGAAGGATAGCGTTCTACCGCTGAACTAACCCCGCGAGGCGTCTCAAGAGGGACTTGAACCCCCGACAAACTGCTTAGAAGGCAGATGCTCTATCCATCTGAGCTATTGAGACATTGACCTCTATATTCTATCAGAAAATCCTCAGATGGTCAATACCTTTTCATGGCCCACTCGGATTTTTGGATCAACCCATATGTCATAACCAGCATTTTTTGCATCGATGCAGAAGGAGACATCTTCTGAACATACATCTTCTAAATCTTCACCTATTTTTATAAGTTTTGGCGCAAACCATGGATAGGAGATGGATTCAAACACGCCTCGTTTTATTAGCACCCAACCAAAACCAACATAATCAGCTTTAAATAGCGAATTACGTTTACTCATGGCATCTTCGGAGATAAATTCAAAATATCCATGAGATTTGAAATATTCATCATCCATTTTTTCAACAATAGGAGTTAATCCTCCGGGTTGAATATACCAACCAGAGACTATATCTCTGTCCTGCTCAAGGAGTTTAAAAAAATCCGCTGAGGTGAATGCAATATCACTATCAATCCACATCATGTAGTCATATTCTATTGCCCCTCCAAATGGAACTTGGTACTTGCCACGGGTGACATTTGCACCCATTACTTTACACCTAGCGTAGTTAACCATGGAACTATAGTCTTGGGAGATGATAGTATTTATTCCAATTTGTCTACAATCTANTAGGAGTTGAGTAAATNGTACTAAAAACCTCCCAGAATAANGAGATCCTGGAAGGCAAAAAACAATAGTTTTACCAAAGTAACGTCTATTTAGTTCCATAATATCGGGATAGCAGGATTCGAACCCGCGACCTAATGCTCCCAAAGCATCCGCGCTACCAAGCTGCGCTATATCCCGTGGAGCCACAAGTCGGACTTGAACCGACGACCTACGGTTTACAAAACCGTTGCTCTATCCAGCTGAGCTATAGTGGCAGAAAGGGACGTTAAAGTCCCATATCTTTAACCTTAATTTTCGGTTGTTTCAACAAAAGCAGTCTTGAAACCTTCAACTGCTGCTTGGGCCACCGCAAAATCATCCTCTACTGTCGAGCCGGAAACACCTACACCACCAAGAATAACACCATCTGGAGTAGTTAGAGGGACCCCGCCAGGAAAAGTAATAAGACCATCGTTAGAATGTTCAATATTATACAGACTACCACCCGGTTGAGATAGTTTTCCAATTTCTTGGGTCTCCATGTCAAAAAATGTTGCTGTGCGAGCTTTCTTAATAGAAATATCCACGCTTCCCACCCATGCCCCATCTTCACGGGCGAAGGCAACCAAATTCCCACCACGATCGACAACTGCGATGTTCATCTTGGTACCAATTTCATTACTTTTTTTCAAACCTGCATTTACTGCTTGGATTGCTGCTGCAAAATACATAAAAATCTTTAGATTACTAAACAATTATACCAGGTAAATTCCATAATTATCTCTAGTTTAAAGATACAAGAGATATAGAGCATAAGTTGTTATGGCTACAGCCACTTACAAAAAATTTGATGTAAAACACGGTATTAGCGTAAATGGCTTACCGTTTGTTGACGGAAATAGAAATGTTACGGTAAATGATCTAACCGTACGTGGTGTGTCGACTATTGTCGATACAAGAACTATTTCGTCTATTGACCCAGTTATCAGTCTAGGAAATGCTGGTCAAACTATTGCAACAGAAGCATTGGTAGGAGATAGAATTAAATTCTCTGCCGAAGCATTTAGTGATATTGCCATTGGAGATGCAATTACTTATAACTCTGGCGATATTACTGGTCTTACAACTGGAACTACTTATTATGTTATTAATAAGGAAATAGATCCGACCAGTTCGAACTACAGAACTATTACGATCTCTACATCTTTGGGAGGTACTCAGATAACAGGATTATCTGAATCTTCTGTTGGTGGTGATTCTTTTACTTTAAATCCCCTCAGAGATCTAGATCAAGATCTTGGTATTGAATTTAATTACGTAAGTTCTACTGCAAAGAAAGGATTCTTTGGTTATCAAGACTCAACTGGAAACTTTACGTTCCTACTTGATGCAACTTACTCCGGTTCTTCCTCTACTTCCGATTCCTCCTCCCCTATCTTTACTGGAACTAAGGGTGGTGTTGAAGTTAAGTATATCAAACTTCAACCAACAGCTGCATTAACTGCATCTACTCCAGCTATTGATATATCACAAACTTGGAATGATATATCAACGACATTCTCATTAATTGATGCTAATGTTACAGATTCTGGTTCAGCTTCCTCATCTGAACTAATCAATATATCGGTAGGTTCTTTACCTAAGTTTTTAGTTCGTAAAGATGGTGCTTTAGCTATTAACACCGGTACTATTGAAGCTGCATTAACAGTCGCTGGAGTATCTGAAGATACAGTTATCTACGGATCAGCTGATTGGACTAGTAATTCAATAGTATATACTGGAATTGATCTTCAAATCACAGAGACCTCCTTTGCTGCAGGATCTAAGCTCCTAAATATTTCTGGAGGTGCAGGAAAGAACTTCTCTATTGATGCTTTAGGAGAAATTACTAGTAATATTTCCTTTACATCTGGAAATCTTGAAACAGCTATTAAGGTAGATGTAACTGATGTATCTTCAGCAAGTGATTCTCTCTTATTAGATCTTCAAGTCGGTTCTGCAAGTAAGTTCAGTGTAGATAAAGACGGCGACATAGTAGCTGCTGGAAGTCTAACTATAGAAGGATCTGCCACTTTTAACGGAACCGCAAGTGTAGAAGATTCAATCACTCTAGAAGCAGCTCCTAATGGTACTGGTACTTATGAGCAAAACGCACAGTTACAAACTTCCTTAGTAACTATTATTGCTGGATCCAGTGTGACTTCTACTATTAGTTCTTATTCTTCTACGTCTTTTGTAACTGGTAAGTATTTAGTTCAAATGAAGCAGGGATCTAATTACCATTCAGCAGAGGTCCTACTTCTTCACGCAGGTTCAACTGTCTATATGACAGAATATGCTTCGGTATATAGTTCCTCGATAGTTGGTCTTCTTGATGCTGCTATATCTGGGGGCAATGTTATCTTAACTCTTACCCCCACTTCCGAAACAGTGGCAAATAATGCCGAAATAGAAGTACGCGTTATGCGTACCACTATGGCGGAATAAAATAGGACTTAACGTCCTTGACCTCTATATCTCTTCTTTGCGCCGTTACGACTAGTAGCGGCCAATTTTGTATTACGTGAACGTCCTTGGCGAGTGGACTTAGGAACAGTTAGAATAAGTTTTTTGCCGTTTTTGATGGTGACTCTTGCCATAGTATGCAATTAATTACCCATATATTATATCATCGTTTGATCATTTTAATATCATAGTTCTCTGGAGAGAAATATTTAACCACATAAGAAATTAAAGCGTCGGAAAGTATTTCGCCACATGAGAACATATCAATTGCTGCGCAATTATCCTCTGGCCAAGTATGAATTGAGAAATGGGATGTGCTAAGTAGGGCCAGATACGTATACCCTCCAGGCTCGAATTTATGAGATGATTCGCCTACAACCTCTGCCATACATTCATCTAACATGGGTCTGATGAAATCTATAAAACCGTCCATCTCGGTTAGTAATAGGGCATCGACGCCATAAATATTGAGTAAAAAATGCTTTCCCATGTTAAAAGTTAAAAAGGTATATATCTGAGTTACTAGCACCAGCGAGTAATCTAGATTCTTTAAACTCTGGAATTACTAGATGGTCCATTTCTTTAAAATATTGTTTATAATCTATATCTACTCTCCCTCTTAACTCATATGAGGCGGATATTAATACTTTCCTTTTTAAGCTTGAGAGTTCATTAATAACTCTTATAAATTGGCGGAATTTGGCTTCATTCCACATCCATCCGGCCCCAAAACGTCCATATTCTCTTGGAAGATGCGCGTATATTATAACATTATCATTTATCACACCTTCTCTAAAGGAAAAGAAATCCTCTTCCCTAAAAAGTAGGTTTTTCTCGCGACTTATAAGCGAAGCGTTTATAAGTTGGTCGGTTTTAAGCTTTGTAGGGAAAAATATACCATCATATCCTTTATCTCTATACCTATGAGTAAAATTGGACCCGACCCATAGTAAATAGAGTTCTGCACATCTCTCCCACGTACTTAATTTATCATCGTATTCATTAAATTGCTCTTTGAGTTTTATATATCGCCATTTACCGATATCATCTCTAAATCTAGTTGTATATGCATGGGACAAGGTGGATGAAACCGTAGATGTTTTTATCCACTGATGCATTTTTGCTATATATGGCTCTTTTGTCACCCCAATTCCGCCCTTAGATTGGTATAAAAGACTCCCTGTGGTTAAATTCACATCATAGATATAGAAATCTAATATATCCGGTCTTTGAATTAAAAATTCATCAAGAAATTTGGGTTCTCGGCCTGGATACTTAAATGTGAACAGTTGATTTGTCAAGTTTTCTCCAGTTTTTTCCATTATAAAAACAAATTAGATCTTGTGAGTAAAATCTAATAGTCCCTGGAGGATTTATTACAAATTTTTTCTCTCCAAAGGTATCATTAAGCAGATATTCAGTATATTGTTCTGTATTTTCTACGATTTTAATAGATTTTTCTAGAAAAGCGAGGACTTCTGTATTGGTAAATCTAAGAGCCTTGGCAGCGTATAAAACTTGCTCACCTAGATCGAGATCATACCCACATCCATTAGATACGTTGTTTTTAAATGAGTAATATGAATGTTTATCAGGTGAATTAACCAATTCACGTAACTCGAGGACCTTTTTAGGCTTAATTTGAGCGTAAATATCAGATCGTACAATAACTTTCATAAATCCTCGTCCATTAAGTTAAAAAGAAACTTTCTAATGTAAAAATCAGCAAATTTTTCAGAGAAATAAGCCTTTAAGATCCCATGAGCTGGATCATGATCCCCCATATGAAGGTCATATTTCTTATGAAGTCCTAACATGGAGTGGGTTGGTTCCATCTCCTCGAGTAGAAGCTTATATCTTACCAGATATTCTTCCGCGGTTGAGTAAAAATTGTTATAAAAATCATATCCTTTCTTCTTAAACCAAAATTTTTGTGAAAAGTATTGCTTTAAATCATAAAACTTTGAGGTTTCAGCCTCTGTATCGGGCATATCATCGAGATAATTGTCAATGTACTCTCTCAAATACTCATCAGTCTGGGCNAGAGGGTGGAAATCGATACCCCCAAAGTACTTTTTCCCACCAATTCGNAGATATTCGCATCCAAATATAGGCGCCTCGGACATTTCCCATGGATAAATGACCAAAGTCTCTGCATAAAACTTTTCTGGGACGGATAATTGGCATAATCTTGCCCTTCTGATCCCATCTCCGTCCCAAGTCCTAGAGACTATAGTGGCATTACCCGATGTCTCCATAAAAGAAAGACCGGAGGGGAACTCATTGGTCATCCTCCAGTCAGGGAATACATTAGTTATCACTTGATTCAAAATCATCAGAGTCATTGTCCGATTCCCAGATGCTACGTTCTTTCTTACGTAGTTTCTTTAGACCTTTATAGAGTTTTTTGATCTCTTGATAGGCGTCTTCTGGGGACATTTTATCCGCGATTTCTAATCCGGCAATAAGAGCTACTTTATCACCAAATCGAGCCAATGCACGTTCAAATGCGCTTAGATCTTCATACATAATTACTCTCCAAGGAAAAAATCTTTAAGTGATTCATGTTCTTGTCTTGATTTAATATTGAGAATCATGAGATCGTAACGAATTTCCTCAATTTTTTTCTCAATATCATCGATTCTTTTAGATAGATTACCAAGTAGGAATAATGTTTTAAACATTTGCCATTACCTCCTTAAAATAGGCGTTATATGCCATGAATCTTCTCAATGAGGGTTGTATACCGAGACTCTGACAGCACTCTAGGTAAGAATGCCACTCATACCAAGGGGTCGTTGGGTCCATTGCCGGGAATTGGGTCGCCCTTACCTTGGAGAGATTTTGCGAAAAGTTCAGAATATCTCTCCAGAAAATCAGAGGAGAAAGAAGTAAGCCGATTATTACCGATTTTAGCATGCATTTCATTGAGTTCGATCCATTCTTCTTGGAGCATAATGGCCTTTATAAGTTACCTTAATATTTTAACCTAGGATTGTTCTGATTTGATTGCATTTAATACTTTCTTTGACTTTCTTTTCAACCAAAAGGTATCAAAGCGAAGACGTGGATAAAACTTCAACCAAAACCAGAACCTAGAAACTTTTAATTTGGCAAGTTTGCCAAGAAGGATGACGTATGCTGCTACGTTCTTATCTACGATGATCATATATGCAACAACTCCAAATACAATAAGAAGTCCGTAATAATAGTACATAGAGTGTTGCATAGATAATCTCCTATATTAGATAACTTAATCGATTTATCAGAGTTTATGTTGATATTTCCACATTTCTTCCCAGACTCCTAGGCAAGCATCATGATACTCATGGTCATGAATCTCGTTTTTAAAGTTTGTATAATCCATCGAGGCAATATGGGACATAACAAACATAGAAATATTCAATCGAGTGGTCCATGCTCTCCAGGCATAGTCACTAACCTGGACTTCAAACGGATCGCAGGAGAGATATTCACGAATCTCATCTAGATGCGATTTATTTCTTGCTCGGACAAGCAATCCGTCTCCTTTCACATTGCTTTTATCTGCAACAACAGAAATAAATCCTTTAGGGGTGAATAGCCACATATTAAATAAAAAAAAAGGTCCTAGGGACAGGGGAATAATCCCGAGTCTCTAGGACAATAATATCAGATCTTCTGAGTAATGTCAACCAATAGCCGGGGCCTTGAGAGCCACAGGGGTCATATCGGCAGCAGCAAGATCGAGAGGGAAGTTGTGAGCATTACGCTCGTGCATCACCTCAAAACCAAGACCAGCGCGGTTGAGGATATCTGCCCAGGTGTTAATTACGCGACCATTGTTATCAAGCAATGATTGGTTAAAGTTAAAACCATTCAAGTTGAAGGCCATCGTGCTAACTCCCAGAGCAGCGAACCAAATACCAACAACAGGCCAAGCAGCCAGGAAGAAATGAAGACTGCGAGAGTTGTTGAAGGATGCGTATTGGAAGATGAGACGTCCGAAGTAGCCATGGGCTGCGACGATGTTATAGGTCTCTTCTTCTTGTCCGAATTTGTATCCATAGTTTTGACTCTCTACTTCTGTGGTTTCACGAACGAGCGAACTAGTGACCAAAGATCCATGCATAGCAGAGAAAAGAGAACCACCAAATACACCAGCCACCCCAAGCATATGGAAGGGGTGCATGAGGATATTATGCTCCGCCTGGAAAACAAGCATGTAGTTAAATGTACCTGAAATGCCAAGAGGCATTCCATCAGAGAAGGAACCTTGTCCAAATGGATATACGAGGAACACTGCAGTAGCAGCAGCCACGGGTGCGCTGTAGGCAACACAAATCCAAGGACGCATACCAAGTCGGTAAGAAAGTTCCCATTCCCGACCCATGTAGCTAAATACGCCAATGAGGAAGTGGAAAACCACCAGTTGATAGGGACCGCCATTGTAAAGCCATTCGTCTAGCGAAGCAGCTTCCCAAATAGGGTAGAAGTGAAGTCCGATTGCNTTCGAACTAGGNACAACAGCACCAGANATGATGTTATTGCCATACATTAGCGAACCAGCAACNGGCTCACGGATGCCGTCAATATCTACCGGAGGCGCAGCAACAAAGGCAACAATAAAGCAAACAGTTGCAGCAAGGAGGGTAGGGATCATCAGAGTACCAAACCAACCGACATAGAGACGGTTATTGGTGGATGTTACCCACTCGCAGAACTGTTCCCACTGATTGCCAACACGCTGTTGGGCAATTGAAGAAGCTGTCATAGTATTAAAATTTCGATGTTCAAGTTAAATATTCGGAGGGAATTGACCTTCCGATGGGATCATTATAACCCATCTATGTCAGGAAATCAAGACATAGTATCTATCTTTAAACTGGCCTTGATGGTATCGGAGAGATCAAGCGCCTCAGAGATTATTGCATCCATATTCAAATAGCGATAAGTAGCCAACCTACCAACAAACTTAACTTTAGTCTGCTTAGCAATCTCTTCTTGGTACTTGGAGAGAATCTCTAGATCATCTGAGAGTCTCTTTGGGTAATAGGGGATGTCGCCTTGCTCTGTTTCCTTACTAAACTCTGTGAATATCACTGACTGATCATGAGATTCCCAAGGGGTGAAATGTTTATGCTCATGGACACGGGTAAAAAGTTGGTAGGTAGATGGGTAGTTTATAACTGCGTTTCCTTGGAGATCTCCTCTGCCATATTCTTTCTCCCAGAATACAGTTCTATAGCCCAGTTGTCCGTGGGAGTAGTCGAAGTATTTGTCGATAGGTCCGGTATAAATCACCAAGTCATAGTTATCATTATCAGAAATATCCCAAGACCTCCCCAGCTCAAGAGTTATGTTCTCATGGGAGATGATATTTTGAACTATTTGGGTATATCCATGCTTTGGAATTGCTTGCCACTTTGAGTTGTAATAATTATCGTCATAATTAAATCTCACAGGGAGTCGTTTGAGGATAGAAGCTGGAAGAGACGTAGGGCTACATCCCCATTGCTTCTCAGTATATCCCTTGAAGAAGGCTTCATAGAGACCTTTACCGATCATGCTAAGAGCCTGCTCCTCAAAGTTAGTTGGTTGAGGATAGTCTTTGCTAGCTAACTTTTGGATATATTTTTTAGCTTCCGCTGGATTAAAATTTGTCTGGAAGAACTGATTGATTGTATGGAGGTTGATAGGGAGTGAGTAGACTCCAGAGTCTATAGAGGCTTTTACTCTATTGACATAAGGTACCCACTCCCCATACTTATTTACATACTCCCACACCCTGGGGATATTTGTATTGAAGATATGAGGTCCGTAAGTATGGACCATGATATTGGTTTTTTCATCTCGCTCAGTGTGGCAGTTCCCAGCAATATGCTCCCTCTCGTCGATTATATGTACTTTACAACCAAAACTAGCCAACTCACGAGCTACCACAGAGCCGGAGAATCCGGCACCTACTACTAGGACTTTTGTCATGACATAATTTTTTCCATGAGATTAGGGACAATGCTAGCCGATGAAAAATACTTCATCATAAAATCAGAAGACTTCTTGCGATATTCCATATATTTATCGTCATCTTCCCAGATTTCTTCGAGTAGATCTACAAACTTCTCTGGTTCAAGCACTTGAGGACCACCTTTTGCCAATGCCCTACCATCATCGTCAATAGAGATAAATGTGTCAGTCTGGCTCAGTAGGGTATTTGTATTAGGAACAGTGACATTATCTAAGAAATGGCGGTGGTAGATAGGAACTGAGAGTAGAGCAGCTTCGATGCCTTGGTACTCGATAAATGTGTTTCCGTAGCAGAGTTTATTATGCTCAAAAGTTCTCGGTTGAGTAGCAAAAGCCGACTCGGCGATTCTCTTCAGGCCACGATGATAGTCATAAGAGCCAATCACATACATAAATTGAGGATTTTGGCCGACTTCATCGAGCCAATCCATAAGCTGACTATTTATTTTTGAGTTAGAGAACGGAGAAGGACCTTTGATAGGCTTGATGAAGTCAGTAGATTTGAACCAATCAAGTACTCCTTCATAGTTTTTAAGTTGAGTATAGCCAGCGATCGAACGTTCAAAGCCGATCATCTCAGCGATAAACCCTTTGTCCGCGAGGAGTTTTTGCAGATTGAGGATCAGTGATCCACGTTTCCACGCGACTGCTCTACTAGCATGGATGATCCGTTTTTTGCGGGTATCCTTCTCAAAATTGATCAAATGCTGGATGAATGGGACATGGAAAAAGATATCGATCTTCTCCATCGGAGGAATAATTGCATTTTGCTTCTCCATCCACTCAATAAACCCCGAGTTTGTTTTATTTAGTGAATGCGCCATGACTTTATCGCACGATTCAATCGCGTTTTTAAAATCTGCATTTCTTTTGAATGTATGGGCATGGTGATCATGATTCACCATTACTTTTTTACGGTCNATTTTTTCAATAATCTCAGAAACATACCCGTTTGTAACCGTATCAGGTTCTGATGTGTCTGGGACAGAGAAAATGAGAATCACGTCATACCCAGAATTGACTTTATCAACAACTTCTTGCTTATCTTCGTACTTAAAAAACTTAACATCCATGTCGGAGGAGGTATCAGACCTACCAACTTTGGTTTGTAGCGCAAAAATATCACATACTCCACCAACAGAGTCATAATACCCCTTCATATGGCGGGAATAGTTACTAACTCCGCACCCCTCAAGGCCTCGGAGAAGGAGAATTGCTACTTTTGGTAGTTTCGGGGCATTAGACATAATAAAAAAGGTATAAGCTATTAACACTTATACCTTAACCAGTTACTTTTTATTTGCTAAGCTTAGGAATGTTCTTCATCCATTCCTTGAGGTCATTCTCAATGCTCTTAATCTTAGCATCCTCCCTCTCTTTCATGAAAGAAGCCCAAGAATGCTTACCCCTAGATGGCATTCCTTTCTTCACCGCCCCTTCTTTTATCTTATCGAGTAGGATTTTGCGCTCTGCGCGCCCTTTACGGGTTGAGAGTTGTTGAGAGTGATTCCAATCTTCTTTAAATTGATCCCATTCTGCCTTGATGTTGGTCTTTCCGGCCATTTGGGTGAAGAATTTACTCAACTCCGACCTCTTCATACCGATCCTTTTCCCCTCTTCTTTGATCCGATCCTTTGGACTCGGCATCTTCACCCTACGTGTGCCAGATTGAGTGGTGATTTTGGCTTTCTCAATGCCAATTTCTTGCTTTTCAACCAACATACTCCGGCGCTTATCAACAAACTCCTTGAAGTCATTGATCTGGGAGATGATATGTTCATCCATTTTGACTGGATTTGTCACGATATCGGTCAGATTGGCGATTTTTGCCTCAAGATCGGCCTTCTCACTCTCCAGTTCAAGGCGTTCTACCCCCACCAATCGGCTGAGAGGCATAGAGAGGACCGCCTGGACCTGGATATCGCTCAACTTCCAACGCTTTTTAAGCTTCCCAGCCGCGATCTCCTTGGTCTTCGAACCCCTAATGAGTTTAATTACCTCGTCGATATCTGCCAGGATGGTTAGAAGGCCGTCGAGGATGTGGACTCGGGAAGAAAGTTTGTCGCATTCAGCCACATACCTAGACTTTAGGGCCTTGCACCGTGCCCCGTACCACTCAGCGATGATATCCTTCACCCCAAAGATGGTAGGGAGGCCGCTAGAAATGGCCGTGGCGTTAACGCCGATGCTATCAGCCAGATTAGTAAAGGCCAAAAGCTGGGAGATTACGGTATTTGCTTCTACTCCGGTCTTTAGGATGACTTGGATTTCAATACCGTCGCGGGACGAGTGGTCTTGGGCATCGATGACACCCACGATTTTTTCTGATTCGACTGAGTCCTTGAGTTTTTCAAGGAAGCGTTCTGAGCTCCCGCTAGCCAAAGAGGTAATAATAATAGCATCTCGAGTAGACCGTTTTCCGTGTTGGACTTTTTTTACCTCCCAAGTACCATAAGTCTTGAGAGATCCGCTGCCCTTTTCAAAAGCATTAAACACCGCCTCATCGTTTAAAATCCGAGCACCATTGGGTAGATCAGGACCTTTGATAAAGGAGAACAGACGCTTAGGAGTAATGCGTGGATTTTTAATATATTCAATAGTGCCCTTGATCACCTCGGAAAGGTTATAAGGGACATGATGGCAGGCGTAACCTGCCGCGATACCCTGCGCCCCATTGATAAGAAGGGCCGGAATAACAGGGACAATCTCAATGACTTCTTTCGTCGAGCCGTCATAGTTATCTCGCCATTGGCAACTATACTTATCTATCTCGGTGATATAGAGTCGTTGGGTGAGGGCGCTAGTCTTCACCTCAAGGTATCTTGCAGCTGCCGGAGCGTCTTCAGAAATGGATTGACCGACGCTCGGCCCGGATTGAATACTACCTCCAACGTTGCCATGGATGTCAGTAAGAAGATACCGAAAAGAATCAGATTGACCCATATTAATAGCCGTACCAGCGCAGCCGCCTTGCGGGTGGTACGAGCCGAGGACATGGCCCTCGAGCCTCGATACTTTCTTGTATTGGCCATCAGGACGAAGATTGAGATCTTTAAGGCCGAGGATAATTCGGCGTTGAGCGGACTTAAGTCCATCGGTGACAGAGGGTAGAGCCCGGTTGAAGATTGCCACGGAGTAGGTGAGATAACTACTCTGTAACTCTTCTTTTAGGGATACTGGGATGATTTCTGTTGACACAGTGATAACTCAAACGTTACTATTTTACTCTGGTACCGAAAGGATTTTCCACTTCTTTTACATTTCTTGACAGTAGAAAATATCCGATCTCTTGGTTGAAATACTCGAGGTAAGTTTCATGCCCATCAAGAAGGAAGTTATTGTAATAGTCTTTTACTATTTCAATTTCTTCTTGCTCATCTTGCATATCCACAGGATATATAGACTTTAGGCACAGAGTATCCTTATCATGGATTTCAAATATCTCCACGATTTGCCCAAGAACAGGATGTTCAAAGTTTACGTTATATGTAGTAGAATCGACTCGTAGAACTTTGTTGATGATATCCGTTCTTTTTAGGAACTCAACCTCGACAAAGACCTCAGGCCATTGCCTTTCTTTTTTCATTATTAACCGTTTAAGATTGGATAATGGCTATACTACCATAAACTGTTTGTTACATTAATCCCGTGGTTTTTCAAAAAGAGTCCAAGCCCAAGTCTATTAAATATAGAACCATTCGAGTTCGTGAGGAGGTCGCTCTTCAACTCGATGAGTGGAGAGATCTATTCGAAGATGCTTCAATGTCAGAAGTGATGTGGCGGATTTTTGCGTTGGCGCGTAGAGAACTCAGGCGCGTTAGGGATAAGAAACGCAAGGTGAGAGAAAGATTTATTACAGAGGGTAAAAAATCTGAATCAGTGGTTGACATAGGCCGTGATGGCGAGGTAGAATAACCAGGTAATCAAGCCACGGAAAAATGGCCCAACAAATCAAAAAACTCTTTCGCTCTAAGCCCTGGGTAGAATATCAAAATGATGTCTATCGCCAACAGGACCACGTGGGGTACTGTGGAGTTTGCGGAAAAAAGACTCATTATAAATCGGTCTATGCAGTAGAATACTGCTGCAGTGAGGAATGCTCTCAAGAGATGTGGTATGAAATCTTTGTGAAGCTCCTCACTGACCGGAAACGTCGATGAAAAAGGAAGAATTAGCTCATATGCTGGAGTTGGCTCAAGATGAGTCTACTCCAGAAGAAGTTCTTACCGAGCTTTGGCATGGTACTACCTCGGTAAAAATTAGAAAAGCCGTAGCCTCAAACCCTAATGCCTCTACTCTTGTTCTAAGAACTGCCTCTAGGCTGTACCTTGAGGAGGTACTTGAGAACCCAGGGTTTCAAATGATTCAGATGTTTGATTCTGATCCTTGGATAGGAAAAGTATATGAGGCCTACGAAGACCCACATGCTTTCTTTGTCAAGTATGGAAAGTATCAAAGTGTGGGGATTAATGGCGATCTCTATAACAGAGCCATTCTTCTTAGCAAAAATCTAACCGCCGAGGCGTTGAATTGTTGCCTTGCATTTGGGTCTAAATCTGCTCTAGACAGAGTTCTTAAGAACAAATCTGCATTTAATAACATCCAGCTTATTGCAAAAGAATCTATTCACTGTAAGCAGACTTACTGTTGCTTTGATCTTGAGAGCATCTTGATGCTCTATAAGGTTAATGTTATAGGGAAAGAGGACCTGATGCATGTCCTGTCTACAACAGGAATAGCGTCTAGCTCGGCTAAAAAAAGAGTCTATGTAGACTTCTTTAATAGGACCATTAAAGAGTTTCTTGAGGCAAAATCACAAGAAGATAAGGAGTATCTCATTAAGTTATTTGCTAGGCTTGTGATGGTTTCCCGTAGTCATACCATGCATTGGGTCGATTACTGGAACATGATTAGTTCTGAGAAAATTGATTTTGTCGCTAAAACTCTTAAAATAATACAAACAGTTGGTGGAGATAAGTACCTCCTCTCAGATCACCGGAGGACCTTTATTAACGTCCTTTGCGGTTATGTTAGAAGTAAATTTAATTGCTCGGAGAGAACTCCCAGTGATTTTGAACAGATCTATGAGTTTTTTAACAAATATGATCTGAAGGAGGTGGTTTATGAATTCGGTCCAGTAATGAATCTACGTGTTCAAGAATGGATGAAGGATATCAGTCAATGTTCCTTTAGCGCCAAGGAGTTTTTTATACGCTCAAAGTCATTTGGGACTTGGGCCACTGTATTAGACTCTGATGATAAATACCGTATCTTCGACGGGGTTAATAACAAGATCTATGATAAACATGGGATTAGTAGCAAACTTCTCTTTAATTCCTGCTCGGTGAGAAAGATCGTTTCTATTGACGGTTCAACTCATATTTATTGAATAGTTCCTCAAGTTGGGAGTCGTAATGGCCTGATTGAATGGCATAAAGTTTAGCCGAGTCTGTTGTATGCTCTTCATCGTACTTTATGGCGGTGGGGAGCATCTTTTTTGATATAAGCTTTTTGAGGCACGAGATCCCTTGCGGTACCGTTGCTAAAGCCCTCGTTTCAAGCCGTTTTATGAGGTTACTGCTCTCCTCATCGGAAAGGTGCACAAAACTGCCCGAAACTAGGCCTTTAAAATCAAAGTTAGTTAATAACTCAGAATCGCCTTGGAGTTGCTTTTCTTGGTATAGTTTGATAGCTTTTTGATAGCAATTAAATACTGAGAGGGACTTCCTAGCCTCCAAAGCCTGACCTAATTCCCGCTCGAGGTACATGAGCGCGCCGGCAATAGCCCCGGCTCCTAACGCGGAAATATACCTCTTATCAAGTATCTGCTCTATTGTGAGCTTCTCTATACGGCAGAACTGATCCTCCCACTCCTCTAGCACTTGGAGTTTCTTAGAGTCCTTGGCTGGCTCACGATTATTCTGATTCCACTTAAACCCATTTAATTGAGCAAACTCTAGGCGATTAGGATAGTCGGTTGGTAACTTAACATTCTGCTTACTAACTTTTTTATTAGTAGGTTGCCCAACAACTCCCTCAACGAGGGACTTAATCGCGTAAGGAGCGTAGGCATTACCCTGGAGAGCCTCGGCTACTTTAACGATTTGATTAATCCTGCTCTTTGAGAGTTTGATTTCAGTTATCTCCTGTTTGAGAGACTGGATTTCGAGTTGGGCTTTTAGATACATAGACTCCATCCTCGCCTCGGCTGCTCTCTGTTCTCTTCTTAGGTCGTATATATTAGCCTCAAGAATGCTCACCTTTTGAATAAAGGCTCCCATGGCGATCTTGAGAGAATCGAAATATGTCCTCAGCTCGAGGTCAGTTAATTTTCTCCCATCAAGGGCCCTAAGCGTCGAGACCAGTTGATCCCGGCTTTCTGGGGATGTTATTTCAGTTAGTTTGTAAGTATCAGATAGCAAAATTAATTCGGAGTCTTTTGCCATATGAGTTCTAATTCTTCAGACCTTTAAACTGTTACAGGTTAGTTGGTAATAGTTTTGCAATTAAAAATTTTGCAATTGTCCACCTCACCAAAGGAAAAAAATTATTAAGCTGTCCATCGAAAAAGCCCTATACCCCCCCTCACATTTTAAGCTAAAAAAGAATGTGAAGAGGGGGGGTCCCCCATCACACTTGCACTTATCGAGCAGGATTTCCCAGCGAAATACGACCTAGACATAGCAAGGGATCTCACACTTGCCCCTAACAAAAATAGGCCATTTTTACCCCCCATCACACTTTTGTTAGCCACCCCCCCTTCACATTTTTTAGCAAAACGATGCAGTTTTGTGCACTTTTTAGCCAAAATGTGAGGGGGCCCCCCATGTCAATAAAAGCCAACTTTTGTGACAATTTGTGTGACAACAAAACCTAGCCAAATGTGACAATATTGTGACAATGGCCAAACTGGCCCGGCAGGGGGTTGACAGGTCTAAACAGGCGGTATATAATATTAGGGAATCCAAACATAACTCGTTTAAAGATTATGAGCTAAAGTCATCAGTTTAAGGGTACTAAGGTCGCTCCGTCACAAAAGCATGTCCCACTTTCGGGGAATTGTGACAATTTTTAAAAAACACCCACGCCAGCCTAGGCTTGCTGTGCCTATATGCCGGCTACAAAGTGTGCATAACCCTCGCCACGCAGGGCGGCGCCCGAGAACTACACTTAAATCAGCGACCCAAAGAACCCAGACAAACTATCCGTACCGAAATCCCCCAGCTCCCTGCCATTCAAATCTGGGACCATCTCCGTATATCCGTCAGGTACTCTCATCATATAAGCCATGCCTGGAGGAGCAAAGTTCTCCGTAGTGAGAACTGGAGGCCGGCCTATCATAGATGTTCTTGAGGCAAGATTAGGAACTACTATAGTGACCCCACCTGGATAGCGTAATGTCTGTCCTGCACATGGCACGAAGCCTTCAGGAGTGTCACGAGGGAACCGCGTAGCTGTCCCGGCACTATAAACCGGTCCGAAAAACCCACCCTGTGAGATAACTTCGCGAGAGGAGGGGAGGATGGTGGGGAAGAGCAAT
>B570J29611_1000014_pt1 | contig 19242 bp, 56 predicted proteins | sample LakMenEpi26Jun09_FD_29611 | JGI IMG/M metagenome (IMG submission 29611)
AACCGATTAAGTATACAATTTTTTGGTATTGGTATCGTCTTATCAATCATGATAACTGGCGTATGGATGACCACCAACGATATGCTGATTTCTGGTTAAATCTCAATCATGGTTGGGATCATATGAATTATGTTCATAAATTTGAAGAATACTGGGGTAAAGGTTCTTATCCACCAGAACGTATCATAGTATCAGAAGAAACATATGATGCTTTGATTGAACGTATTAATGCTCCACCCGATCCAAAAGTACAAGAGAGATTTCGTGAGATATTAAACAAAAAAGCACCCTGGGACGATGACTATGAGCAACCCACTACTTGATAAATTTGACGAAATATACGGAAAATCTAAGGTAGAAACTGAGAAAGAAACTAAGGAAGAACCTGTAGATAAAAGAAAAGAAATTCTTGAAGAAGCAGAAGAAGAATTTGATAGAATCATAGGCGGTAACATCCCATTTACTATATCAAATACTCCTATTAATTCTATTTCCGCCCCAGCAAAAGGAACACTTTCTATTAACGGTGGGGGTGAACTAACAGTATTTGATGGTAGCAATAATGTTGTGATACCTACAGGAACTGTAAGTAATGGTTCTTTACACATGGATGGTAGTTGGGTGACGCCAAATACCATAACATCTCATGTTGTTAAACAAAAGATGTTTACTATAGATCCTCAAAATGAAATAGAAGAACAATTTTGTAGAATTCTTCGTGATGTCACCGATAAAAGAGCAATTATAACAGGATTGACTGTTAATTCTGACGGTGGCGGAAGATTAAATTACTCTATTGAAATCGCTGGGACATATCCGTAAAACTTATCAGTGCTTGACAGACCACGATCACCCTGTTATTTTAATTGAAATTAATCAAGACCATGAACTACGATTTTCCTGAAATTAATCATATTGACGATGTGATTCCTCACATTGAAGATCTCCCTGAGTTCAAGGTGATGGTCAAGGATTGGTACACTGTCATCAATTATATGGTGGCGTTTGATGAAACGTTCTCGCTTGTTCGTGAGCGTAGTCATCATAACATGAAGATTCGCCGTGAATGTCGTGGTCTAATCTTTGATACTGCTACTGGGAAACTGATCTCTCGCCCTTACCATAAATTCTTTAATGTGGGTGAGCGAGAAGAAACTGCTATTAACAAGGTTAATCTGTATGAACCTCATGTAGTTCTGGAGAAGTTGGACGGTTCTATGATCCGTCCGATTCCTACAAAAGAAGGTTTTCGTCTTGCTACCAAAGCAGGTGTTACTGATGTAGCAATGAATGCTGAGGTGTTTATTGCTGACAAGACTAACTATCGTGAGTTCATTCTTGAACTAATTGATGATCGTAAGACACCAATCTTTGAGTGGTGTTCTCGTAAGAATCGTATCGTTGTAGATTATCCTGAAGATCGTCTTATTCTCACTGCTATTCGTGATAACGAAAATGGTAGTTATGTGCCGTATTATAAAATGGTATCGGCAGCTGGTTACGCTGACATTCCTGTTGTAAAAGCACTTGCTGGACTTGCTGTTCAAAACATTGATTTGTTTGTCAATCAGGTTCGGGAATGGGATGATGGCGAGGGTGTTGTACTACGATTTGATAGTGGGCACATGGTTAAAGTAAAAGCAGATGAGTATGTGCTTCGACACAAATCTAAAGAGCAGATCAGTCAGGAGAAAAACGTCCTCCAGACCATCCTAAATGACTCTGTAGACGACGTTGTGCCGTTGCTCACCCCTGACGACGCTACCCGTCTTAAAGCATTCCAGACGGCTTTCTGGGCGTCTGTGGACGATTTGGCGTATGAAATGGCACAGATTTATCTGGGTGGTAATACCGTGTATCCCGATAAGAAAGATTTCGCTGTGGAATTTGTTCAAAAACGGATCTTGCCGATTCATGCTCCGATCATGTATGCTATGAAAGGTGGCAAGGGTTCCCGTGCTACCATTATAGATATGATCAGCAAGTCGCTAACGACTCAAACTAAAATTGAACAAAATCGCTGGTTGTGGGGAGGTCTCAAATGGAATGTGTGATGCTATGTGGTATACCAACGTCAGGTAAATCTACATTTGTTGAACGTCTTCTCAAAACAGATTATTGGAAAAATTGTGTAGTGCTGTCCACAGATTACTACATTGATTACTATGCCAAGAAACTTGGGAAGACATACAATGAAGTGTTTGATGATTACATTGATGAAGCAACTCAAAGCATGAACAAATGCTTGGCACATGCTATCGAAAATGAGAAGCATATCATCTGGGATCAAACTAATCTTGGTGTGAAAGCACGAAGAAAGAAACTGAATAAACTTCCGTCACATTGTCACAGAGGAGCAATCTATTTTGAAGTTCCTTTGGAAGAAGCAATGGAACGTAATGAACACCGTGAAGGTAAGTTCATTCCAAAAAGCATTCTTCATAGAATGTATCACCAATTTGAAATTCCCACTGTAGCAGAAGGATTTGATTATGTCGAATGTGGAACTGAAGAAATGCTTCGTCTTCGATCTCGATGGCACTATTTGTGATGTTCGCCATCGAAGACAATTTGTAGCAACGAAACCCCGTAACTGGGATGCTTGGAATGCTGGTCTGGTAAATGATACACCTAATATAGCAGTTCAAATAGTATTTCAAGCACTTCGTAATGATCAGGAAGTTGACTTGATTATTGTTTCTGGTCGTTCAGATGACTACAAGGAACAAACGATCAAGTGGTTGACTGACAACGAAATCTTCTACGATGAGATCTATATGAGAAAGTACAAGGATCATCGTGATGATGCTGTTGTCAAAGGTGAAATTGCTGACGAAATTGAGAAGACCCATCAAATTCTTGGTGTGTTTGATGATCGGCAGCGTGTTGTCAACATGTGGATCGAGCGTGGCATCTGGGTGTTTGATGTGGGGCAAGGCAAGGGACAGTTTTGAAACTGACACAGGGGCTTGACAGCCCCTTTTTTATGGTCTATACTGTTTTCAGTTCAAACAAAAACACATGTCCAGTTCTTCCTCTTCCTCCAGCGGTATCGGTTTCCCTGGTCTGCTGACTGTTCTGTTTGTTGGTCTGAAACTTACTGGTCATATCACTTGGCCCTGGGTGTGGGTGCTGTCTCCGCTGTGGATTAGTGCTCTTATCTTTCTTTGTGCTGTTGCCACTATCGTGATTGTTGGTGTCATTACTGGTGCTTTCAAATGAAACCAAAGTATCATGTGATTCTTGAAATGGCAATCGAGCAGGGTGTTCAGCGTGGTTGGCGTCTTGCTCACAAACATGTAGAAAATCCTGAAGAGTATGTAATCATTGAGCGTATTAATGATGAAGTGATGTCTGCTATTACTGACTATTTTACCTTTGAAGATTTTGATTTCGTATGAACACCGTCCGTAAACTTGCTTCGATCAAACCTATCACCTACATCAAACCCATTGAGGGTGCTGATGCTATTGAGTGTGCCATTGTTGATGGTGGTTGGCCAGTAGTTGTCAAGAAGGGTGAGTATAATGTTGGTGATATTGCTATCTACCTTGAGATTGATAGTTGGGTTCCTCACGAACTCGCTCCATTCCTCAGTAAGGGTCAAGAACCCCGTGAGTATAATGGTGTGAAAGGTGAACGCCTCAAAACTGTTAAACTTCGTGGTCAAGTAAGTCAGGGTCTTTTGCTGCCGATTGAACTTACTTTCTGGCGTGATATTGGCACCGACCTTACCGAATCGCTGGGTATTCAGAAGTGGGAACCGCCCATCCCTGCTCAACTTCAGGGAACGATGAAGGGTAACTTCCCCCACTTCATTCCTAAAACTGACCAGGAGCGTTGCCAGAACCTTCGTAAAGACATCTTTGAGGAGCACGAAGGTGAAACCTATGAAGTAACTCTCAAACTTGATGGTAGCAGCACCACTATCTACATCAAAGATGGTGAAGTTGGTGTGTGTTCTCGGAACATTGACTTGAAGGAAACTGAAGGTAATAGTTTCTGGAAAGCAGCACGGGACCAGAATATCATCGAACCTTTGCTTGAACTGAGCAAAGAGAAAGGTGAAGAGTATGCCATCCAAGGTGAGTTGATTGGTGAGGGTATTCAGGGTAATCCCGAAAAACTCAAAGGTCAGCGTTTCTATCTGTTTGACATCTACAGCATCACTGAAGGTCGTTATTTTGAACCATTTGAGCGTTATACCGTTCTTGACCAACTGAGGATGCTTGGTGCTGATGTGGAGCATGTTCCTATCATTGACCAACACGTTTTTGTTACCCAACAATACGAAACCATTGACGACCTTCTTAACTTTGCTGAAGGTCCATCGCTGAATCCACAAACCAAACGTGAAGGTATCGTATTCAAATCGTGGGATAGTGATTTCACTTTCAAAGCGATTGCTAACTCGTATCTCCTAAAGCATAAAGACCGATGAATGAAGAAGAACTCCCAGTATCAAACGAATTCATCACATTCGTAAAAATTCAACTGAACCACGAACAAAAGCAACAACTCAATCGTTTCCTAAATTTCCACTATCTTGGTGATGTTCACTGTAATGAATATGATGAGAACTTCAAACTTGTTCCCAAATATCCAGAGAAAGAAACTGAAGAGTTCAAAGATGCTTTTTGGAGAGCAAATATGTGTGTAGATTATCAAGTCAAAGTGGTTTATGATGTGAATGGTAATTGTAAATTGGAGTTGCTATGAAGTTATTTCAATACGATAAGAAAGTTTGGGAAGGTGGTGAAACCTCACACACTTGGCAGTTTGGTATCATCAAAAATCATTCATTCCTGTGGGTGAATTATGAAAATCCTACCGCTCATCATTGGTCTTCTGGTGGATTTCATATCACACTTTCTTTTCTTGCCAGTTCTTTTTTTGGTGTAGAACTTAATAACGACAAACAATCTCTTGCTTTTGAATTTTTCACAGAATACTTTGATGGGTGGAATGAATGACTAACCAACAACGAGCAGAAGAACTCTTAAAAGTTATTTGTAAAAGTGAAGCACACAATACTGCTTGGATGCTTCAAGAAGTTCTTCAACAACTTCGTAAGCAACTATCAGGAACGAATAAGATTGATTTTACTGATGAACTGGATGTAATGTTTAATGCTGGATGGGATGAATGTCTCAAAGAGATTGATGCCATTTGTGATGAACTTTTAGAACTATGATACTAAAAGATAGGATTGTATATTATAGTGCTTGGGTAGTTTGGATTTCTTGTTGTCTATCTCCTACATTTTTTGTTGCATATCTTTCGCATCAACAGTATGATTTTGATATAAAAATGAATGAATTAAGAACAGAACTTATAGGAGTAAAAAATGACTAACACAGCATACCAAATCTGGGAAACATTCAAAGCAGAATTGATTGTAGAACCCACAGATGATATGAAAGAAGCATTAGCATCTTCTATCCGTGTGATTTCTTCTATCATTCATAGAGATGGAGTGCTTGCAAATGAACCTTGGCTTACTCATACTGCTCAAGAACTAAATGAGATTGCTGATGATATGGAGGCACTATGACTGAAAGAGCAAAAAAGATTATGGAAGCATACGAAGCAGAGGATACATACAACTTTCCAAAGGATGGAGTTGTTGCTGCTCTTCGTAAAGTTGTAGAGGAACTCAAGTATATCGGTATTACTGAAAAGAACATCCTTGAACTTGCTGATGAACTGGAAAAACTATGAAAAACTTTAATGAAATCACTTGGGCAGTTTTGTCTTTCTTTTTTATTATAATCGTTGCTGGTGCTATCATCACCTATGATGCCCAACAACAACGAGTATTATTCCAACAAACATACAATAAAAACTTGGAGTGTCGTCAAGCACTCAAAGACCAAACAGTAGGAAGAGTGAATGAGATTTGTGGCGATGTTCCTGCTATTGGAGCTTTTGTGAAATGAGAGAAGTAAAGTTTACTACAATCACCCGTGTGATTGACCCTAAGACACGAATCCATTACATTGATGCCATTGATGAGGATGGTATTCACTGGATGGCACAGATGGATCATAAAACAGAACCACATCTGTGCTTCATAAGAGAATGGAGAAAAGACCCACAGCAACCCAGAATCTATGATTAAAATTCAAAAAACTTACCATCTTGCACTTACAGAAGACCAAGCAAAAGAACTCTACCAACTTCTACGAACTGAAAGGGATAGTGGATGTCTAACACCTGATAAAGAACTGGTGCTTGTTTATCACGAACTCAAAAACCTCTTTGATACTGGAATACGATGACTGATATATCCCCAGAACTTATGGATGAAATAGTTGATAGGATGGTGAAAAAACACCAAGCACAAAAACTCTACCATAGATTGTATGATGAACTTGGTTATGATTTTGATACTTGTAATGATATTGTAGATTTGGTGGAAGATTGGTTGCCTAAGGAACAATCTGCTGCTGGTTCTCAGAACGTAAATACTGAGTTACTTGTGGAAGGATTTAATCACTGTTTACAAAAAATGAAGGAGATGTTACGATGACTAAAGAACAAATAGAGCAACTGCGAGCACTGATTCAGTGTGAGATTAACTATGCCTTACAGGAAGAAAGTGGGTATCGTTTCTCCTATGAAACCAAAGAGTTTAATGATACAGCATGGGAAACCTTCATAGATAGTTTCAAATTTAGAATGACAACAACATGACCGAACAAACTAAATCTATCCTTGCTGGAATGCAAATCGAAAACATTTGTAAATTACTTGATGGTGAGGTACAATACTACCAATGCTCCGATCTTCATTCAGAGCACAAGAAAATTGTAATTATCTACGACAAAAAGAAGAGAGGTGATAGCCTTGGGAATGTTTGATTATTTTAGATCATCATATGATCTAGGAGAACAATTTACGAATGTAGAGTGTCAAACCAAAGACATGGAGGAGGGTATTGGCGGCACCATGTCACACTACTGGTTAGATCCCAGTGGAGTTTTGTGGTATCCAGATTATGTTGGTACAAATACATTTGAGGTTATTGAGGAAGATGATCCTAGATATGATCAAACTAGGAAGTTTTTAAACTTCGAATGGGTGCCGACAGGAAAACGTGGCGTATATAGACCATATCTTATAACAAGATATGTTGAAGTATATCCTGCCGCTTGGCAGGGACAATGGGAGGACTGGCCCAGGTTGAAAATCCACTTCAAACGTGGTATACTACAAGACTACGAGGAGGTTACTCGATCATGACTGACACAAACGACAAATTTCCCCACACTGGCTTCCCCATCCGCCTGGAGCACCAGGATGGCAAGGAACGTAGAATCTGCTGGTTTCAATGCCAGAACCATCTTGACAAGCATCTGACTCGTTACAAGATCAAAGCAAAGGATGTTACCATCCTCTATCAAGATCCTGCTCTAGCCATGCCACTTCCTGTAGTGGACAAGGAAGAACCTGTAGAAACACCGAAGAAACGTGGCAGAAAACCCAAGCAGCAACTATTCTCTTCACTAGACCAATTCTTTGAACCAAATGAAAAAACTGTGGCACCTGTGGGCACTAGCACTGGGGGAGAAAGCACACAAAAAAGACGACGTGGCCGACCGAGTAGCAATCGTTAGGACAATTATATTTGTCACATATTTCGTGACAAATGCCTTTATCATCGCTGGTGTAGTTCGACACTGGAATGATCAACCAGCACAAATTATTATTGAAGGAGTACCTGATGAGCAACCAACAAGAGCAAACTTTCTATGATGAGGGAGCATTTTATTTGAAGCAAACCCCGTATGGACTTTGGCACTCTTTTGACAAAGATGAGAAGCCTATCATCACTTCTCTCACAGAGGAAGAATGTGTTAATGCTACTCGATGCTATCTTAAATGGCTTCAAGAAGGATTCCCCGAAGCACAAACACACGAAGGAGTGGTGGGAGGTAAATTGTGACTGAAGCAACTGTAATTTATCCAAAATACGAAGAATACAAAGACACTATTGTAATTGATTTTGGAAAAAATGGAATCAGTAGTTATTATATGGATAATTGGGATTTGAATGAACTGTATGAATATCTTCAAGAAAAATTTCAAAGACATCCAATTAGTAATGCAGAGCAAGTGTTAAATAAAGTTCAAGAAATTTTTATTCAGTATCATACACAGAAATGAAAAAAATCAATGAACAAATATATCATGTTTTGGACCCAACAACACCTTGGCATGATTGGTTGTGTTACTGTGAAATCTGTCATCAGTTACAAATTGTGAATCAACCCAGTCTCGGGCGATTTATGCGTTATCGTAATTACTTGAAAGAAGTTGGTGTTCTATGAACATTTTTGTCACAAATCAGTTTCCTGCCGAAAGTGCTATTTGCTTACCAGACAAACATATTGTCAAAATGCCGTTGGAATGTTGCCAGATGCTCAGCATCGTTGCTTCTTCTTGGTATCATAATTACGGTCCATTACATAAAAAAGATGGTACACCATATGCCACAAAGAAAGGTGCATTTCGTAACCACCCCTGCACACAATGGGCAGCACAAACAATTGACAATGCTTATTGGTTAATTAAACATGGCATGAATTTATGTGATGAATATATTATTCGTTATAACAAAGTTCATTCATGCTATAATACTTTACTTGAAGCATATTATCTGTTTCCGAAAGGTAAGATTACCAACGTAACACCATTCGCCCGTGCTATGCCAGATGAATTTAAACTTGACACAAGCATTGACACTTTTACTGCTTACAAGATGTATATTTCGTCCAAACCTTGGGTTGCATCTAATTATCTTCGTATGCCAGAACGTAAGCCTGAGTGGGTAGCATAATTATGTCAGAATACAATTTTGAATACGAATCTTTGTCTGAACGAATTTACCAGCTTGAGCTGCTGGTGGATCGTCTCAAGGATGAGCAAATCGAGACTGACAATACTCTGTATGAGATCCTAAACAGACTTGACACGATGGATCAAAACGAGTATACTATTAAAAACTTCGACCCTGGAGACGCCTGATGACCACATACAAAGAGATTTGGGATTCTTTGAATGAACTTGACATGATGACATCCAAGATTGGATATGTCAAAGAAATGATCGATACTTCTCTCGAAGCTATTGATAATCGTGATTACAAAAAAGCAGAATCCTTGCTGTATATCACATCTGATTATGTCAAGTATTTTCTTGATCAGTATGATACTAACTTTCAAATTGCTTGGTCAACAGCAATCAATGCTGGCAAAGAACTTGATGATGTGAGGGCAAAACTCTCTCGCCTTGAAAATCCAGAGAATCCTCAGTATACTGAAGAAGAAATGGAAGCTATGTGCAACAAAGAACAACATTCTCCGACATATTATTTGTATGACAGAAATGATCCAACTCGTAAAAATCCGTTTGATGTAGAATTATGAAAGAAATACATTTGTTTGTACAAGAAGGGTGCCGCCCCTGTCTGTATGCAGAAACACAACTCAAGAAAGTTAGTGGCTGGGAGGATGTTGTAAACATTACTCCTGCCAAAGAAAATGGTGAGTGGTCACAGTTTGCTAAGGATTGTGGTGTTCAAGCAACTCCAACTCTTGTGGCATTGATTGATGGTAACGTTGTTGCTCGTATGGCAGGATCCCGTGACATGACCAGCACATTTTGGGAAACTACAATTTATAATCATGGAAAGTAATACACTTTTTGTTTGTGAATGTGGTGATGTGAGCCACCAGCTAATCATTTCTTATGATTCGGATCCATTCCTAAATGATAGTATTTGGTTTCAAATACATCTAGGTGATGTGGGTCTATTGAGACGAATTAAATATGCTTTCTTCTATATTCTTGGTAAGAAATCCAAGTATGGTTGTGGAGCATTTTCTGAGGTTCTATTTGATAAAAGTAAAACCAAACAACTGATTGATACACTTATTAAACACTATGAGGTGATGGTTTAATGGCACTATCCGAATCTGTAGCTACCAGTTTAAAAGAAGCCGAAGCATCACTTCGTAATGCTCTAGCATATGCTGCTCGCCAAGAGCGTCCACTTGTATGTAAAACTATCTCTTCGATGATTGGTGATATTGATCAACTCATGAAGATTGATGATTTTATTGACAAGCTGGAAGAGCGTATGGGTGGAGACAAAGGAATGTTTGGTCCATTCACATAACTTTACACAAATATAAAAACAATCTTAAGAACCATTGTTTTTTGGTTAAATACATGTATAATGTGTTGAAATGCTGACACTAAGGAGCAACTATGACACTAAGTAACGAAGAATGGAATGAACTTGATTCTCTTAGGAAAGCAATCAACGAATATCCAGCATCAGTACACTGGGACAAGATGCAACGATTTGGTGATCTCATGGTAAGGTCACTGGAAGGTAAAGGAGACACATTTACGCCAACGCTCCGAGTGGACAGTTGAGCAAGTGGCACAGGGGGCTTGACGCCCCCTTTGTTTTGCCCTATATTAAGTGAGTCAACAACAGAGGACCACATGGCAACCCGCTCACGAATCGGCATCATGCTTCCTGACGAGTCTGTGCTGTCGGTGTACCACCACTTGGATGGCTATCCCGAGTGGCTGGGTCGTATTCTCAAGACCCACTATAACAGTAAAGAACTTGCTGTTATACTGATTGACGGTGGTGATATGTCTTCCTGTTGGACTGATCTGCCTATGGATCAGGATGGTAATCCATCTGAGTATGGTCCGAACTACTATTCTCAACGTGGCGAAGATTGTCCTCCTCGCCTCGATGATAACAAGTATGACTATCTTGCTGATGGCGAAGAGTATGCCTACCTGTTCACCCTCGATGGTGAGTGGATCTGCTATGATCGCCACCAGTTTGAGGAGAACACTATGCCCACCGTTGCCGAGATTCCTTCTGGAGCACTGGCAGTCTGACAACTGGCACACACCACCCCACAACGGGGTGGTTCCACCCCTATAATGAGTACATGCTCAGAAGAGAGCATTTCGTAAACCTTATCATTTTATTACCATGAGCAAGCAACTTCTGATTCAAATGCTTCGTAAGGGCGCCAATGGAGAGCAAATCCTGAGCATTCTTGATGTTATTGCTGGCGATACTGTGATTGAAGAAATCGCCACGACTCAGCCCACTCTCGACGAGATTCCTTTCTGATTATGATTTCGCTTCCTGTGATCGACCACCCCATCATTGAAGACACTAATGATGATGCTCATGTTGATCAGAATGATCTAAGTATCACACTGACATATGCTGAGCATGAAATGCTGTGTGATGTGCTGCTTCAAGCAGTCAACATGATGGAGTTTGCTTGTCCTTATGGGTATTTTAATCTGCCCATGGATAGTGAACTGATTCAACGATTCTCTATGATTGAGAATCTTCGTGAACGATTTAACACTGCCTGGTCCGACCGCTTTGATGATCATGAAATTTATTGATCTTGAATTTAAACAGCATCCTGTCCTCGGTGGTGGTGATGCTGTACAAGCACTACACTTCTTTCCTAATGGTTATGGTGTAAGTGTGGTACGATTCCCTGGATCGTATGGTTATGCTGAAGGACTGTATGAAGTAGCAGTTCTTGAAGGTAGCATAGATGACTATGAACTATGCTATGATACTCCAATCACCGATGATATTCTTGGTCATCGTGATGAGACTGATGTAGAAAACATTATTCAAGAAGTTCAATCACTCTGAGGTAAATTATGACTCGTTACAATGATCCCAACACCCCTGTTGCTATTGTTATTGGTGGTGGATTTGTAGTTGTTGTTGCTCTGCTATTCTTTGGTGGACCACTCTACAATGTGTGGCAACAATCTCTTGCTGGTAAAGCAGAACTACAGAAGGCAGAATATACTCGTCAGGTAGCAGTTCTGGAAGCACAAGCAAAGAAAGATTCGGCACAACAACTTGCTGATGCTGAAATCATTCGTGCCACTGGTGTTGCTAAGGCGAACCAAATCATTGGTGATTCGCTGAAGGACAACCGTGAGTATCTTCAGTATCTGTATATCACTGGTCTGGAAGAAGGTTCCAACAAAGGTAACGTGACCATCTATGTTCCGACTGAAGGTGGTATGCCCGTCCCTACTCTCCAAATGAACAAATGATTGAACTCCTCGCCAGTGCTCTTATTGCTTCAAGCAATCAATCTGAAGACATTAACAAGTTCTGTGCTTATGTTGTGGGCATCCCATATGCTAGCGATAATTTCACTGACGAGGAATGGGAACGGTTTAAATATTGTAGAGAGCAATTAGGATATGATAACTAACGATGGATATGCTACGGTTCCCTGGGGGAACCGTTTTGTTTTAATATACAATGGACAACAGCTCAGTGATCACAAGACAGATGATCAAGCAATCGAAGCACTGAAAAAACATAGAGAGAAAAACAAACCGAAGCCACCCAAGGGTGCCAGTAAGAAAACTGGCACACGCCGCAAGTCAAAAGGCAAACTTGACCTATAATACATGTAGTTGAGGAACCACTATGTACAACGTCACTGAAGATCAAGTCAATGATGCAGTTGAACTTGTATTCGACACGCTTCAATTGCCACCTAGGTTAGCAGATGATTTTTACATGCTGCTTGTCAACTGGCTAGACATGAAAGATGTTGAAATCATTGAATAAAAAATAAATATAGGTAAATGGCAAGATAAGATGGCAGCAACTAATCTAAAAGAGAGTCTACAATGCCTTGCTTTTGCTTATTTTGCCGATAATACTAAAGTAGACAGTACACACGAAGAAGAATGGTATAATATATTTGCTCCAGACACATCAACGACACCAAAGAGTCTGAGAGCACAATACAAACAATACCTAAGTTCTTTGTACAGTGAAAAGATATTTGAACAAGTAATAGAAAAATACCACAGCACAGTAACACCAAAATCAGGTAAAGTGAGTATTGATGCTGCTGTGAAGAAAGTATATTTGGTAGTAAAAAAAGTAGTAGATTCAAACCTATTCACATCTGGTCTGAANAATTATATGTTCTTAGATCAGATGGATCCTTTCACTATTGCTGTGAAAGATGATTCTTTGAAAAGAATAGCNAGAGCATTTAATCTATCAGGCAAAGCAGATTTATTNTCTCCAGCAGATATTTTTATTGTTAAAAGAGATAAGATCACTGAGATATTATCTGAATATAGNAAGCATGTATTAAATGCTGATGATAATGAATTGCTTGGCAACATGTCATGGGGAACAACTGGNAAGAACACATACAGAACAATATCAAATAATTTCTTNAAGAAAAGATATTTGGTTGCTGTGTCATTAAAACTACCAGAAACTATATCTGGTGCTGGTGTGTTGAAGATTGTGGGCACAGAGAATGTAGAACCACATCTATTAGATTTCATTGATCCTTATACTAAATTGATAGCAGCAATGCTAGCACACCCAGANAAAACATCTAAACTAATCGACAAGGTAGTTGATATAGAGTTTGATAACTTNAGAATCACTCCTGCTATTCTATCGTGGGANTATCCAATCACATTTAGATATGCTGAAGTGATGGATCCACGTAATAGTAATCAAGCATTATACAAAAGAAATTTAAGATTTAAATTATTCACCTGGAGTAATGCTGGTTTCAATGCACAATGGTACAAAGGGCAGGGAGCACCTGGAAACTGGACTGGGGGTGCTGGCACCGAATCTCTTGGCGAACTTTTCGTAAAGTATAATGAATACCCACAAATACTCAAAGAATTAGTTGACATAAGAGAGAAAGCATTTTACTTTGCTATTCATAACTCAGAAAAAGCACCAAATATAGATGCTAAGTCCAAAGGACAATATAATAAAGCATTGGATGAAATTAGAAATCCAAAGATATTATCTGCCGACTTATCAAAGAATATCATTAAGTTCTTCAGTGAATACTCACCTAATTCAAAAGCATATCTAACATACCAAACAAAGGTTGTNAAAGATACCACTAAACAAATGAANAAAGCATCCACCACGGTGACAACAGATCCTAAGAGATTGAATGCACATTATGTTGCTTCTCAGTGTGCCTGGTTCTTATTCAGGGGNGGAGAAACATTACACAAACATCTTAAGAAGAGAATGTTCTTATCATTGTTTGGATTGATTACTAAGAGTGGATATAAAATCTTCCAAGGNGAAGAAGAAACAGTCATGGAAGATTTTGTAATGAAANTAATACAGAAGAACAAGAAAAATGTTGTGGCNTACTTTAATTCATCACCACACATCGTCTTGTCATAGTGGACAGTTTGCAAACCGACACAGGGGCTTGACCAGCCCCTTTTTCATGCTATGATACGAGGGTAGTCAAGGGAGAACCCCTATGAGCATCACCGCCAAAAAGCCCTATCCCCTGGGCATTGACAATCCTTTCCTGATTCGTGGTCGTTACGGCACCAGCAAGTGGGAGATCATTGATCGTGAATCACAGCAATGCCTTGGCGTGTATCCTAGCGAACTGATTGCCTACGATTGCCGTCGTGCCATGCTACGATATGCTGGTTACGATGCCTGATAAAATTAAATACGCTGCCAGTGCTGCTGTGGTGCTGGCAGTTTTCATCGGTTACAATATGTTTCTGATCAATCGTGATCAGCAACTGTTCAAGGCATACGATGCCTGCTCTCACAATCACCCATCCTGCGTTTATTACAAATGACTGATCAACAAAAAGAAGAGATCATGATTGATGAACTGCTCATGGCAGCGATTGAAGAAAAGGCAGCAGAACTTGAAATTACGGTTGATTACTACATGGAGGAGTTCATGTGATGAAAGTTTCCGTAAAAGATCTGTTAAATTGTCCTGAATGCGGAACTGAATGGATCACATCAGTAATTCCTGCGGAACGTCGAGAGAATTATGCTTGGCCATATTTCTATTCCCGCATCAATGCTTGCTACAGCATAGAAACTGACCGCACAGAATACTATCAATGCCCAGACTGTAAGGCAACCTTCCCTCGCTTTGGTCCCGATGTCAAGACATATGAGGTTGACAGAAAGACCTATCCTACATAGAATGTATCAGTACAACACTAAACTCGTATGACTGCTAATCTAGAACAAGCAAATGCTCTTATTCAAGAGTATGCTGAACTGATCAGTAATCTTCAAACTGAAGTCGCTGGTCTTCACAAAGAAAATCAATTCCTTCGTGAGGAACTGGAAGAACTACAATTTGAAATGAACTCTCAATCAAACAGAGAATATGATTGCTGATCTTGTTATTGATTTTGAATCACACCTTAAACATAATAAGGTGTGGTTAGTTCAAATTGATTTGCCTCTCCAGGACGCTCCAGAAGACGTTCCTAGCTCCATTACAGCTGATGTCTATGTCATTGCCTCAAATCGAAACCAAGCAGTCTACATCGCCCAAAGCATGTACCCAGACTGCTTCGACACATGCATTGGAGAACGACCAGTTACAGAATACGAATATGCTGCCAGAAGGAACAGAAGTATATTATAATGGAATGTATGGAGTAGTTAGGTTTGCTTGCGAACATTACATGACAGTGTGTGTTCGTAAATTTCCTAATGAACATGTGAGGGATGTATGTATTCTTGTATATCCCAATCAGACTGACAGAATCACTCTCGTAAACGGAAACCACTCGCACGATTCATGACTTATTTTTCTGATTTTGACACAACTGAATATTTCTACGATGATGAACAACTGCGACGGAATGCTATCCGCAGTTTTGAAAACAAATTTCTCGCTCCAGCCAGTTACGAAACCGTCCCTGAGGCACTGCTGATGGACCTTGAGATCGACTATGATCAGTGAGTAGTCAACCAAAGCACATGGACACCATCGCCGTTCCCAAGCACATCCTAGAGAGCATTCTAGAGAGTCTTGAGCAATCGATGAAAGTATGTGAAAGCAAGAAGAATGAAGATGAATATGCTTATGCTTACATGTATGGTTATTTGAATACCACTGTCGAGCATAGTGTGTATCAACTTAAAGCTTTGGTCAACGAACAACTTTGGTGAAAACTAAATGAGTAAGTTTCAATCGACTGTCTCCACAGTAGCAGCACTGGCTAGTATTTTTGCTGCTGGTGCTGCTGGTTATAAACTGGCACAGAATCAACCAGACTATGATCCAACAGAACCACCGCCTGCTATTGAGCAGAAACTGACACAGTTAGAGGAGAAGCTAGAACAAAAGCTCTCCACACCCCTCCAGCAGCCCCAACAGCAGGCTCCTGTTGTACCACAGCTGCCACCCACGCCACAAGTGCCACCAGCCCCTCCAGAGCCACCTACACAAGAGGTACAACCATGAAAATGAGAATTATTCAAAAGCCATCCTTAACAAATAATCCTGATATTCACTGGTATCATGCTCAAGTACGACGATTTGGTATTTGGGTAGAATGTCGTGATGATTTGTTCATGTTTCTGAAGTATACGAGTGAGATGATGTCACAATCACATGATACTAGTCTCGAACGGGTGGAGCGTTTCGTAGAGTATGCCATGAGAGGGGAAGATATGTTCCCTAAATCAAGGAACAAAGTTGTTGCTGAGTATGAGTAAGTTCTTAGGAGTCTACGAACTTATTCATGCAGTTTCACCTGTCTATCACAATTTAACTGATACTGATGCTCGTAGTGTAATTGAAACCACTGTGGGTGCAGCTATTTTCTATTTGCCAAAAAGCAAAGAAAAATTGTGGACTGGAATGATTTCTGAGGCAGCCTTACAACAAAATAAACGTTGTGAGGATCATATTTACCCACGAAAGATTACTGCAATTGAATTACTGACACATGTTCCGCAATCATTACCACAATTTGAGCAATTGTATTGGAACAAATATGGTAAGTATCATTACGTTACATCAGAAGAGAACCGTATGCTGGTTAAATATCAGAAAACAGGTGAGTTTACATCACCAGAGGAGGCATACGAATCATGTGGAATAAAGCTGATACGGCTAGGGTGATCTCATCAGTATTGGTGATCACTGCTTATTACATTACCATGTATCATGACACCGTGATAGGTGCTAAGATCTATATGGTAGCAAACTCACTGGCAATACCGTATATGGTAAAGGCTCGCTGCTGGGATGTGGTAGTTCTACTGGCATTCCTGATCATCGTAGGTCTTCCCAAGGTGTTGACAGCAACCTGATTACCTGCTACACTGTCCTCATACACAACGGAGAATCATGGAACACGACGAAATGTACTTTGTGATCGACGGCAACGCCATTACTCTCGATGAAATGGGTGCTGCAGTGATCTGTAATGTCAACCAAGATGGTCAAGTTGACTGGGATTCTTTTGATCTGATTGATTGGATGGATCTCTCTCCTGACCAGTATCAATTGTACAAAGCAGTAGTTGATTTCCTTCAAGATCATTCCACTCATCCCATGTACGTCAAATGAACATTGTAGCAGATCATCTCAAGGAATTACTGTTGCTGATTCCTGTATCACAAACTGAATACCAACCAACACCAAGAGAATCTCTTACACCAGAGCAGGAAAGATTGTTCTGGAGGTATCACGGTCATTTCCCCAATGACTTTGCTAAAGCAGTTGCAGATGCTCTCCCAGAAACACACAAGTTTGTTTCCTATGACCATTTAAGTAATCGTGTCACTGTGGAGGCAGTATGAATCCAGACCAAGAACAAGCACAACAAGAAAAAGAATATGAGTCTGTATCTGAGCAATCAGATCAGATTCTATTGTATATGCAGGATCGGTTTCAAGAACTGATGTCCGAGAATCGTATGGATGATGCCATTGCCATAGGTGATGAGTACATTGAATGGATTGGACAGTATCCTGATGAAGTATTTCTTTACTTCAATGAAAACGAACTTAAACAAGATTATGAGGCTAGAAAAGCATGAGCAACCCCGTTGATAAATTTCAAACATTTGTTTCCAAGTATCCTAACATATATCAGGATTACCGACAGAATGCAATCAAAATTATTGATGCTGCAATCAATGAACAAAACAAACGCAATCGTTTCTCAGCCAAAATGACTACATTCGGTGATGTAATTGGTGATTACATTCCATATGCTGCTGAAGATAAAGATCTTGAACTTAACAAGTACATTCGAGAAAGAGCATCTGAACTGTTTCGTGATTACATGGGTCATTGGAAAGATCGTAAAGATGATCTCCCTATTATCATCACAAAAGCTAACTATAGTAAAAAAACTGGAAAAATCCCTAGTTACTACAGTTTGAATACTGATACTACTACAGAGAATACTGTTCTTTCTAATTTCATTGAACCAGTGACACAAGAAGTAACAACACAATCATCTGAAGAAAAGAATATTGTACAATTTAATTTGAAAGAACTTCATGTACATATCAATGGTGATAGTACAAAGTCAATGAAACTTCAATTGATTGAGAATGGAGTGATTGTTTGTCCTCTGTAGATCCATTAAAGGTTGGGTTCTATCAAGTAGAATATGTCTATCAAAATAGAACCCAATATGCTTGTTATTTCCAATTGGAATCAGCACAAGAAGCAATGATGAAGATGATTTCGAAAGGAATACAAGTGAATGGTCTTAGTGAGTATAAACCAAACCCTAGTATAATATCTTATCAAAAGAGATAGGTATTCCCCAATGTTCCGCAAGTATAGAAGCATTGGTATAACTAGGATGTTCTCAATGATACCTTTGAGTTTTCCACAGCCCTGCGGAAAAACCTGTGGAAAACTACTATGTTAATAAATGGTTAAAAAAATATAGGTAGTGTGCGGTATTGTTCGAGAACCTTCGAGGTCGTTGGGGGCTAAGCCCGCCACCTCTCGAAAGTCAAGGAGTTATGTGACAGTTTTCAAAGTGGCACACAGGGGCTTGACAAATAGCCTCACATATGCTTCGAGCCACTTCGAGGACTGGCACAGCCCCCCTTGACAACCATCTGTCAAGTCCTCCTAGGACACTTCGAGGACTGGCACAGGGGCTTGACAGCCCCAGAAAAACCTGCTATAGTGTATTCATGAAGTTGAGGAATTTCAAAAAAGCAGAAATCCCAAAAACTCAAAAAACTCAAAAACTTAGATTTTAAGTTTTTTGAGATTTCTCAAAACTTCAATTTTAAACTTTAATCATTAATTGATAAAACATGAAAACTATCAACAACATTGAATCGAAAGCCATCAGTGCAGTGAGTGCTGGCGACGACAAC
>B570J29611_1000019_pt1 | contig 16181 bp, 14 predicted proteins | sample LakMenEpi26Jun09_FD_29611 | JGI IMG/M metagenome (IMG submission 29611)
ATATCTCTTAATTGCTTGCTTGACTTTCGTGCTTCAAGAGAAAGTAATTGTCTAACGTGCACAAATCCCACAACTTCATCGGCTGTTTTATTGATAACTGGATATTTGGTATGAGGAAGTTTTTCAACAACCAATGCAGCATCAGGAATTGTAGATTCAGCATCCAGAAATTCAACTTCAGTTCTAGGTGTCATTACTTCTTTTATTTCACGATCATCTGCTTCAAAGACATCGTCAATTAAAGCTCTCTCGTTTTCACTTAATTCTTCATGTCCTGCTACTAAATCTCTTAAGTCTTCACCACTTAATTCTTGACGGCTTGCACTTGGGTCTCCCCCAAGTAATCTCACAATCAAATTTGTGGAATGACTTAATAACCAAATAAAGGGTCTGGAAATTCGAGCTAAAATATCAATTGGGTAAGCAGCAACAAGTGCCCAACTTTCAGAATTTTGCAGAGCTAATCTTTTAGGAACCAATTCTCCTAGAACAAGGGAGAAGTAAGCAATAAATAGTGTTATCAAAATAAAGGCGATAACTGACACAACAGATTTTGGAAAGATTAGATCTAAAACTGGTGAAAGTACTGGGGTTAAACTTGAAGCACCAAAACCTGCACCAATAAAACCTGCAACTGTTACTCCCACTTGCACAGAAGCTAAAAATCTATTGGGATGATCGTGAAGTTCTTTTAGAAGTTTTCCTCTTCTACCTTTTGTTTCAGCGATTCTCTTAACTTGTGCTTCACGAAGTGAAACTAGCGCAATTTCTGCCGCGGCAAAAAAACCACCAACAAGGATGAAAAACAGAACAATAAGGGCACTTACCCAAGTACTCATATGTTAAAGATGCTACTCAATCGTCTTGAACAGATTAAAGGCTTGCATCCAGTTGACGCTTAATGCCTGCCAAATAATCCTCTGTTGTTGCCCATGGGTGATCTTTGCTAATCAAACGGGCTAAGTCTTTAGTCATCAAACCTGATTCAACAGTTTTAATGCAAGATCCTTCTAGAGTTCTTGCAAAACTGATTAGTTCATTATTGTTGTCAAGTTTACCTCTGTGAACTAATCCACCAGTCCAAGCAAAAATTGATGCAATTGGATTTGTTGAAGTTGGTTCACCTTTTTGATGTTNACGATAATGACGGGTCACAGTNCCATGTGCTGCTTCAGATTCAACAGTTTTACCATCTGGTGTCATTAACACACTTGTCATCAAACCAAGAGAACCAAAACCTTGGGCAACGGTGTCACTTTGTACGTCCCCGTCATAATTCTTACAGGCCCAAACATAACCGCCTTCCCACTTCAAAGCAGTTGCAACCATGTCATCAATTAAGCGATGTTCATAAGTTAAACCAGCTTTATCAAATTGGGTTTTAAATTCTTTTTCAAATATTTCTTGGAAAATATCTTTGAAGCGACCATCGTATGCTTTAAGAATTGTGTTCTTAGTTGAAAGATAAACTGGATAATTTCTAATCAGACCATAATTTAGTGAAGCACGAGCAAAATCTTTGATGCTTTCATCAAAGTTATACATTCCCATAGCAACACCTGAGCCTGAAAAGTCAGCTACTTGAAATTCCATTGGGCTTGAGCCATCTGCTGGTTGATAAGTCATTGTTACTTTTCCAGGACCTGGAACAACAAAATCTGTGGCCTTGTATTGATCTCCATGAGCATGACGACCAATAACAATTGGCTTTGTCCAAGATGGAACTAAACGGGGAATGTTACTAATAATGATTGGTTCACGAAAAATTACTCCACCTAGAATATTTCTGATTGTTCCATTAGGAGATTTCCACATCTTTTTTAAACCAAATTCTTTAACTCGTGCTTCATCTGGAGTGATAGTGGCACATTTAACGCCCACACCATGTTTTTTAATGGCGTTAGCAGAATCAATAGTTACTTGATCATCTGTTTTGTCACGATTTTCAATGCTTAGATCATAATATTCAAGATTGACATCAAGGTATGGCAAAATTAATTCATCTTTAATGAATTGCCAAATGATGCGAGTCATTTCATCGCCATCAAGTTCTACTACTGGATTTGCTACCTTAATTTTTGCCATTTTTTCCTTTTTCTTTACAGATCTTTAACGTCAGCTTGTTTTGCTCTAACAGCTTCTGCTGCAGTTTTAAGTGCAGTGGTTTCTTCAGGGGTTAATTTTGTTTCAATAACTTTATTTATTCCCTTAGCGCCAATTTCTGCTTCTACTCCTAAATAAACACCGCTAATTCCAAATTCGCCATCTACCCAAGCACACACTGGCATGATGCGTCCAGAATTTGTAGCAACTGCTTTTGCCATTTCTGCAGCAGCTGCAGAAGGTGCATAGTAAGCAGAACCTGTTTTTAGCAGAGCCACAACTTCTGCTCCTCCGTTACGAGTTCTATCAACTAAATTGTCAATCTCTTCTTTAGATAAAACCTCGCTTAAGGCTTTTCCTTTAACGCTAGATTGACTTGGAACTGGAACCATAGTTTCGCCATGTGAACCAAGTGTTAATGTTTTTACATCACTTACATTAGATCCGGTTTTTTCGGCAACAAAATTAGTAAATCTTGCAGTATCTAGCATTCCTGCTTGTCCCATTACTCTATTTTTTGGAAAACCTGTTGCTAACTGTGCAAGNGCTGTCATTTCATCTAATGGATTAGAAACAACTATCACTATTGAGTCTGGAGCATGTTTTGCAATATTTTCTGANACTTGGCGAACAATTTTNGCATTNGTTTCAATTAAATCCATGCGGCTCATACCCGGTTTTCTTGGTAAACCTGCGGTGATGACAACAATGTTGCAGCCTTTAATAGCTTCGTAACCTGATCCATCAAGTCCTGTTGTTTGGCCAATGATCTTTGTTTCAAAATTTTGAATTGGTCTTGATTGATTCATATCCAAAGCTAAACCTTCAGCTTTGCCTTCCAAGACATCTGTTAAAACAACGGTTTCGAAAATGTCATATTCTGCTAGGCGCATTGCTGTGGTGGAGCCATAAAATCCTGCTCCGATAACTGCGACTTTTCCTGATCTGCTCACCTAGATACCAGATCCTCTCAAATTAAAGGGTGTATTCGTAATAAGTTCAATTGAAATTCTAGTCAATAACTTTGAAGAGGGTTTATGAGGGCACAACTATTGAAAGAGTTAAAAGAAAAACTGCGAAACTAACCAAAATCAAAACATCTACCCATTTGGTTCTCACGTATAGCCAGCCAAGAGTAAATCTTGGAAGTGACGCACGTAACACAGCTGCTACAACAACACCTACTGAAAAAACTAAAGCACCAACACGAAAATTTAATTGAGTGGCCAAAACAATTCCCACAACCGTTACCAGTAATGGAACAAGTGTTGGCCATTGTCTTCTAATTAGTTTTTGCCAACGACCAGATTTACTTGGATTATCATTTATTGAAACTGCGCGTAAAGATCTACTCTCAGAATTTGGTTGAGGAGTTGTTGCGCTCATAAATGAAAGATTACCTTAAATCACTTGCTAAGTAGACAGCCAAGAGCATGAGACCTGCACCACTTATGAGAGCCCAGCCCACATTTATGTTCGCATTTGGCAATATGACGTCTAGTGCAATTGAAGTTATCAATTGACCAGCAACACTTGCTAATCCAAAAAGCAATACACCTAGAGTTCTAATTGTCGCTGCTGCAAGAAATACCACCACAGCTCCCAGAAAGCCTGCTGAATAAAGCCACCACTGATCAGGCCATGAATTCCAATTTTTACCAAATAAGTTCATCACTATTAATGTAATTAATACTGCAAACATTGACATAGGAAAATTAATAAAAGCAGAAACTTGTGAGTTGCTCGCTTTTGTAACACGACCGTTTAAAGCAAACTGAATTGTTACAGCTAAACCAGCAATGACAACCGCAAGAATTGGTAACCATAGAATTTTTCCTTCAAATTCTGAGACTGATAGCAAAACTGCAACTATTCCAATAACGACAGCAAGTGCTCTCTTTGGTGTTATTTTTCTTTTTGACCCTGAGCTAAACCCGAATTTATCAACAATAATTCCGCTTACATTTTGAGACGCAACTAAAACAACTGTGAACAAACCAGTACCAATAATGCTTACTGTGCTTGACGCTGTTGAAATATAAACGGCACCGGCAACTCCACCCAATAACTGCCACTTAGCAAAATTTCCTGAAACAACAGCTTTGAAAAGTTTCTTTGCTTGTTTCCTAACATTGGGATTAAGAAGGAATAGTGCTGTAAATATTGTTCCACCAATATTTGAGACCAAAGCGGCCATGATTCCATCGTTTAATTCTTTAGCTAATTGGCCACTAATTCCNGCTTGCAAAGTTGCAGCAACACCAGCAATAAATGCCAAAGTAATAGAAATTGGGACACTTGCTTTTTCAATGAGAAAAATGGCGCACACCTGTTAGATACATTGTTATTCCAGCTTTTTTCGCTACAGCAATTACCTCATCATCATTCTTAGATCCACCTGGATGAACAACAGCACTCACTCCAGCATTTATTAAAATCTCTAATGCATCAGCAAAGGGAAAGTATGCATCAGATGCAGCAACACTTGATTTAGATTTGTCTTTACCTGCTCTTTTGACGGCAAGTTCTGCAGCGTCAACTCTATTTACTTGTCCCATTCCAATGCCAACAAGTCCACCATCTTTAGCCAAAACAATTGCATTTGACTTAGGTGCGCGAACACAACGCCAAGCAAATTCTAAATCAGCTAATACCTCTGCTGATGGTTTTTCTCCTGCAACTAATTTCCATTCTGTTGGGTCATCACCGTTTGCTTCAACGTCATCAACTGTTTGCATTAGAACGCCACCTGAAATTGTGCGCCATTCAACTCTGTGACCCATGTGGGGACCAGCTAATTGCAGAATTCTTAAATTTGGTTTCATTTGCAAAATTTTGAGTGCTTCTTCATCAAAAGCTGGTGCCACGATTACTTCAGTAAAAACTTCGTTAACAAGTTGAGCTGTTTCTTTATCAACTTTTCTATTTGTTGCTACAACCCCACCAAATGCTGAANCTTTATCGGCTTCTAAAGCTTTCTTATAAGCAGTAGCTAAATCTTTTCCTATTGCTATGCCACATGGATTGGCATGCTTAATTATTGCCACGCAAGGTTCTACATGATCAAAAACTGCTGCACGAGCACTGTCGGCATCAACAAAATTGTTATAAGACATTTCTTTTCCTGCTAATTGTTTTGCTTGCGCAATGCCTTTTTCTGAACTAATTCCTCTATAAAGTGCCGCTGTTTGATGTGGATTTTCGCCGTAGCGAAGTACTTGAGACCTAGTAAAGGATGCACCGACCCAAGATGGTGAATCTTGTTCAGGAGTAACTTTTCGAGAAAACCATCTAGCAATCAAAGTGTCGTAGGTGGCGGTATGAGCAAAAGCTTGCGCTGACCAACTCATTCTTAATTCTCGACTTATCCCGGAATTCAAATTACTAATTAAATTTGGGTATTCATCAGGTGAAACAATTACTGAGACATTTTCAAAATTCTTAGCGGCACTACGAATTAAAGCTGTNCCACCAATATCTATTTGTTCAATACAACTCTCTAAATCTGCACCTGAGGCCACTGTTTCGCCAAAAGGATATAAATTAACTACCACTAAATCAAATGCCTTTATATTCAATTCAGCAAGAGATTTTTTGTGTTCAACTTTTCGTGAATCAGCAAGTATTCCTGCATGAATTTGTGGGTGCAAAGTTTTTACTCGGCCATCTAGGATTTCATCAAATTTAGTTACTTCTGCAATATTTGTAACGGGAATATTTAAATCAGCAATTTGTTGTGCGGTAGCACCAGTTGAAACAATTTCTACATTAGATTCGTGAAGGGCTTTAGCTAATTGTGCTAAACCATCTTTATTTGAAACACTTATCAGTGCTCTGGTTAATTTTATTTTGCTCATAAATAAGTGGCCATCCCTTCCCGGTATTTCTCTCTCAGAGCCTAGTCAAGTGAGATTTTCCAGAGAATCTGTCTGGGTGAACTTTCTATTTTTCGCCAGAATCCACGTCTGCTGGTTGGGCAATTTGAGATTGTCTATTTTTTCTCCAAGCAAAGACCACCAAGATCACTAAAGCTTGCCCAATTAAAAACCAGGTCATATTTCTTTGAAAGATTTCTTTTGGTGAAACACCAAAATTTAGTAATAAATTATTTCCAAGAGAACCTGAGCTTAGAAATCCCAACAGACTCAGTATTGCTGAGACCCCTAATGCCACAAAAAATGAACTAACAATCCAAATAGATATTTTTTTATTTTTGGTGCTAATGGCCATTAAGAAGCCAATAAATATTGGGATAAGAAAGAAATACCTTGTCCAGGAAGGCAATGTTGTTGGAATCAATCCAAACCAAGGCCAAGCCGGCAATTGAGAGATAGTCACTGAATTTAAAGAAATACTTGAACCAGCACCCAGCGCAACAGTGGAGTTAGTTATCCATGCCCATGCCCACAAAATAAAATTTGGTAACCAACCAACTCCTGAAATGATCACAGCAATTACTGCCACAATTCCTCCCAATAGAGAGGACTGGATAAGCAACATATTTCTGTAGTTCAATCCGATTGCCACAGCTACAACTAGAAATCCAATAATCAAAACAAGTAGTAAATATCTCAGGATTAACTTGATGATTCTTTTTATAACTTCATCCAAATCATCAAACACTAAAGACCAGGTTCCCCCTACAGTTCCCACAGCCAAAATTGACATTGATACAACCATGACCGTTGGCTTTAACATCACAGAAATCCAATTTATATTTAGTGGATCAACAAAAAACCTTAATACTGCAATTACAAGGCAATAAGAAATTGAAGCAACACTAACTACTAATAATGAAATCAGAGTTGGTCTTTTCATTTCTTCGTGCAAAGCAGAACGAATTGCCCACCTAGAAGATCTATATAAAGAAAGTAAGGTCAGTAACAAAAAACCTAGGAAAGGTAGAGATAAAATCGTGGAGTTAATAACTAAGGGAACTCCCTGCATTGCTAAATATCCCCAAATTACTACTTTGAAAGCTTCAGAAATAGAAGTTGAACTATCTCCTGCCAGTATCCAAGTTGTAAAAATAAGAATTACAGAAGAGCCAAAAGTAATTAAAAATGTCCAAAGAGTTACTAAGAGTCCAGCAGTTACAACACTATGTCGTTGTACTGGAGTATCAATCACAAACTTATTTTATTGCGGCGCGCAGTAAAAGTGCTGTTTCACTTGGAGTTTTACCAACTTTTACACCAGCTTTTTCTAATGCGACTTTTTTAGCCTCAGCAGTTCCACTTGATCCAGAAACAATTGCTCCAGCATGTCCCATTGTTTTGCCTTCTGGTGCAGTAAATCCTGCAACGTAAGCCACCACAGGTTTTTTAATATTTGCTTTTATAAACTCGGCAGCTTTTTCCTCTGCGTCTCCACCGATTTCACCAATCATCACAATGGCTTTTGTATCTGGGTCATTTTCAAATTCACGCAAAGCATCAATGTGAGTGGTGCCAATAATTGGGTCTCCACCAATTCCAATTGCGGTGGTAAAACCTAAATCTCTTAATTCATACATCATTTGGTAAGTAAGNGTTCCTGATTTAGAAACTAGNCCAATTGATCCTTTTGCTGTTATNTCTGCAGGAATAATTCCTGCATTACTTAATCCTGGAGAGATAATTCCTGGACAGTTTGGTCCAATAATTCTAGTTTTGCCAGATTTCTGTGCGTAAGAAAAGAAGTGTGCGGTGTCATGTACAGGAATTCCTTCAGTAATAACAACAACTAAAGGTATTTGAGCATCCACTGCTTCAACCACAGCGCCTTTAGCAAATTTAGGTGGCACAAAAACTACAGAAACATTTGCTCCGGTTGCAGACATTGCTTCTTGAACTGAATTAAATACTGGAACGTTTTGTCCAGCTACTTCTAAACTTTGTCCACCTTTTCCAGGAGTAACACCACCAACAATTTTTGTACCAGATTTAATCATTCGTTCGGTATGTTTTTTACCTTCAGAACCAGTCATACCTTGCACAATTACTTTGCTATTTTCGTTTAACAAAATTGCCATTATTTAACTCCTGCAGCTAACTCTGCTGCTCTTGCTGCAGCGTTATCCATGGTGTCAACAATTTCAACGTTATCTGGTTTAGCTTCTCTCAAAATTCTTAAACCTTCTTGCGCATTATTTCCATCTAGTCGAACCACGATTGGTCTTTGTGCATAGTTAGAACCAGATTTCAACATTTCAATTGCTTGCACAATTCCATTTGCTACAGCATCACAAGCTGTGATACCACCAAATACGTTTACAAAAACTGATTTAACTGAAGGATCAGACAAAATAATTCCCAAACCATCAGCCATTACTTGGGCTGAAGCGCCACCACCAATATCAAGGAAGTTAGCAGGTTTTACGCCACCAAATTTTTCACCTGCATAAGCCACGACATCAAGTGTGCTCATTACAAGTCCGGCGCCATTACCAATAATTCCTACACTGCCATCAAGTTTCACATAATTTAAATCTTTTGCTTTGGCCGCTGTTTCTAGTGGATCCACATTGGCGGTGTCAACAAAATTTTCATTTTCAGGATGTCTAAAGTTTGCATTTTCATCTAGGGTGACTTTTCCATCTAGGGCAACTATTCGATCATCATTAGTTCTTACTAAAGGATTTACTTCCACCAAAGTTGCATCTGAGGCAACAAATAATTTCCACATCTTTTCAATTAAAACTGCTACGTCTTTTTGTACTTCTGAAGGAATTCCTGCGGCAATAGATATTTCTAAGGCTTTAGCGCTATCAACACCTGTTAATGGATCAATCTTTGTCATCGCTAATTTTTCAGGAGTTTTTGCTGCTACTTCTTCAATGTCCATTCCGCCAGCAACACTTGCCATCGATAAAAAGGTTCTATTTGTTCTATCTAACAAAAATGAAACGTAATATTCTTCTTTGATATCTTCTGCTGGTGTGATCAAAATCTTTTTAACAATATGACCCTTGATATCAAGGCCTAAAATATTTTTTGCTTTTTCTAAAGCTTCACTTGGATTATTAGCTAATTTAACGCCACCGGCTTTGCCTCGGCCACCAGTTTTTACTTGTGCTTTGACAACTACAGCGCAGTTAAATTCTGCTGCAGCTTTTTGGGCATCTTCTGGGGTGCTAACAACTTTGCCAACTTGAGTGGTAACTCCGTGGGTAGCAAAAAGTTCTTTTGCTTGGTATTCGTAGAGATCCACAGGCTTTAAGTACTCCTTGTATAAATGTCTTCGTTATTGAACATTTCCTCCTAAGCCTAATGTCTCAGGTGAAATCTTCTTAACTTGAGTCAAATGGGAAATATCACTAACCCACCTTGGTGTTACTGGAGTGACATCGGGCAAGGTTAAGGACAAGATGCTAAAACTAAAAGCGCCAAATAATCGATGGATCTCAGGTTCAATCCTGGTGATTGCAATTGGACTAACTATTGCAATGACTTTGCCCTCAAATTTTGCGGGCTCATCTGATCCTGTTGTTGTCGCTGATGCTTCCTTAGAAGTTTCTGTTGCCAATAAAGATATTGGTGCAGCAGATTTGCCAATTATTGAAACTCCAGCTGCTGCAAAATTAGGAGCACCTGGCACTGAAGAAAAAATTCAAAAGTTTAAAGCTCAAGCAGCAGACATAGCGGCCAAAGAAGTAGCACGAATTGCTGCTGAAAAAGAAAAGAAGGCTGCAGAACGAAGAGCGTTAAGAGCCAAATACACAGTCAATCCTGCTCGAGCCAGAATCTCAGTTGGTTATGGTCGACGAGGAAGAATTTGGGATTTAGGTTGGCACACTGGTATTGATTTCAACGGAAATTATGGAGATTCAGTTTTTGCAGCCAGAGTTGGCACAGTAATTTTTACTGGTTGGAGACCTGCTTATGGTCGAACAATTGAAGTTAGACATCTTGATGGTGTGGTAACTCGGTATGCACATTTATCACGAATAAGAGTAGTAGCCGGACAAGAAGTTGACGTGGGAGAAAGAATTGGAAACATTGGTGCATCTGGAAAAGCTTTTGGAGCACATTTACATTTTGAAACATTAGTTAACGGAAGATATAAGAATCCTGGTATTTGGCTTTGGGGAAATGATTAACTAAAGTTTTTCAACAGGGGCATATCTAAGCAGTAAACGTTTCACGCCGTGTGAACCAAAATCTATAGTGGCTTCAGCACTTTCTCCGCTTCCGGCAGTTTCAGTAACATTTCCTAGACCAAATCGTTCGTGCAAGACTTTATCGCCAACATTAAGAATTAAATATTGCTTAGGTTCTTTAGGTTTACTTGCTCTTGACATGGCAGGAGCAGCACCAAATCCACCAGATGAAACTGGTTGATTCATTGGTTCTAATCTTTGCCAACTAATTAAAGATGCTGGAATTTCATCTAAGAATCTTGAACTTGGGTTATAAGAGGGTGCTCCCCAAACAGATCTGGTGACAGATCTTGTGACATAAAGTCTTTCTCTGGCTCGAGTAATTCCAACGTAGGCAAGTCTTCGTTCTTCAGATAATTCTTTATCATTTGTTTGTGATCTGGCATGAGGAAAAATTCCTTCTTCCATACCAGTTAGGAATGTAATTGGAAATTCCAAACCTTTTGCAGTGTGCAAGGTCATTAAGGTAATAAGTCCTTCATCATTTCCTGGCACATCATCTGAATCGGCAACTAAGGAAACGTGTTCTAAGAATTGTGCTAAACCGTTTTCTCCTGCACTATGGCTTGCTTCATATTCTCTTGCCACAGATTCAAGTTCAGTTAAATTCTCAACACGTCCTTGGTCTTGGGCATCATCTGAGTTAAAGAGAATTTCTAGATAACCAGTTTTTTCTAACACTGCATGAACAATTTCTGAAGGCTTTGTATCAGCTAGGAACATGTCTCTAAAGCTTTGCATCATTTCAGCAAACTCGATTAAAGAGGAGCTGGCCTTGGCACTTAATTCTGTTATGTTGACAGCCTGTTGAATAGCTTGTCCATAACTTAACTTATTTTTTCTCGCAAAATTATCGATCACATCTTCTGCTTTATCCCCAATTCCTCGTTTAGGGACATTGATAATTCTTCTTAAAGAAAGTTCATCATCAAGATTAATGATGGCTCTNAAGTAAGCCAAAATNTCTTTNACTTCTTTTCTTTCATAAAATTTCAAGCCACCCACAACGCGATAAGGAACACCAATTCGGATAAATACTTCTTCTAAAGCACGTGACTGGTTGTTGGTTCTGTAAAACACAGCAATTTGTCCATACTTGTATTCATTTTCTTCTCTTAATCTTTCTATTTCTAAAGCAACATAGGATGCTTCGTCATGCTCATTGTCAGCGACGTAACCAACAATTGGTTCACCACTACCGGCATCTGTCCAAAGTTTCTTTTCTCTTCTTTCAGCGTTTTGAGATATAACTGCGTTTGCTGCAGTCAAAATGTTTTGTGTTGAACGATAGTTTTGTTCAAGTAAAATNGTTTTNGCATCTGGATANTCTCTTTCAAATTCTTCAATATTTCTTATCGTTGCGCCACGAAAAGCATAAATTGATTGATCAGCATCACCCACCACACAAAGCTCTCCAGGAGGTAAACCATCTTTACTATTTCCTACAAGTTCTTTAATCAACATGTATTGAGCATGATTTGTGTCTTGATATTCATCAACCAAAATATGTTTGAAACGTCTTCGATATTTTTGTTTCACTTCAGGAAATAATTGCAAAACTGCAACTGTTGCACCAATTAGATCATCGAAATCAAATGCGTTTGCTCTTGCCAATCTTCGATCATAATCACCATAAACTTGTGCAACAAGCTTTTCTTGCTCAGTTTCTGCTTTACTCATATAGGTTTCATGGTCAATTAATTCACTTTTTAATGTTGATATTTGATTAGCAATAGATCTTGGGCTTAAGGCCTTGGAATTAATATCTAAACTTGCTGCCACCATTGTTATTAGTCTCAATGAATCTGCTGAATCATAAATTGAAAAAGTTGAGGTTCTGCCTAATCGTGTTGCTTCTCCCCTAAGAATTCGCACGCAAGCAGAGTGAAAAGTTGAAACCCACATCATGCGCGCAGCTGCTCCCACTAAGTCAGCAACTCGTTCTTTCATTTCTCCTGCAGCTTTATTGGTGAAAGTAATAGCCAATATTTCTTGAGGAGCAACTCCTCGATCACTCATCAAATAAGCAATTCGACGAGTAAGTACGCGTGTTTTTCCTGAACCGGCACCAGCAACAATTAGAAGTGGTGAACCTTCATGGGTGACAGCAGCTCTTTGCTGGGGATTTAAATCTTCCAAAGCCGAGTGATTAACAGACATTGCTTAAGTCTAAGTTGTTACCTATGAGTTCACCTGTTCTAACACCTCTGGAACTACCTAAATCTGGATCAAAAGTTTTAGTAATCACAGCACATCCAGACGATGTTGATTTTGGTGCTGGTGGAACTATTGCAACTTTGACAAAACTTGGTGTGGAAGTTACTTATTGCATAACAACTGATGGTCACCAGGGTGGCGAAGATGCATCAATTAGTAGAGATGAAATGCGCAAGATTAGACGCGTAGAACAAAGTGCAGCCGGAAAAATTCTTGGTGTAAACAATATTCATTACTTAGGAAAAGATGATGGTTCAATCGTGCCAAGTCTTTCCTTAAGAGAAGAATTTGTGCGAATTATTCGAATGACAAAACCTGACATCTTGATAACCCAATCTCCTGATAGGAATTGGGAAAGAATGCCAGCTTCTCACCCAGATCACATGGCTGTGGGCGAAGTGGCCGTTCAAGCTGTTTACCCAGACGCCAGAAATCAATTTGCTTTCCCACACTTATTAAAAGAAGGTTTAGAACCTTGGAATGTGCCAAAAATTTGGATCATGTCACATCCTTCTCCAACAAGATTTTTAGATGTTACAGAAAATATTGAACTAAAATTTCAAGCTTTAGAATCACATAAATCTCAAACAGCTCATGTACTTGATTTGAGAGAAAGAGTAAATACCTGGATGACTTTAGCTTCAAAAGCAGCGAACCTGCCCGAGGGCAGGTTCGCTGAAATGTTTTTTGAAGTTAACGCTTAGAGATAAACCGCCACTGCCATATTTGCCAGTGTCAATAAACCGATTGTTCCCCAAATTCTAGTTGAAACAAAAGATTTCTTTCGGTTAATAAATACCAAGACAGTTATCACTAAAACAACCAATAATTTAATAGAAATTTTGGTCATGTTTAGTTCTTCGTCACTGGCACCAGTTTCGGCTAATCCAACCAAAACAATTCCGGTTACCAGTTGAGTCAATGCTCCGTGGAACATTGCAGGGTTTACTACTTTTGTGGTTGATTTCATTTGCACAAAGAAACCACCAAAAAGAGCAGCTAAACCAATAAAGTGCAGTAACACTAACGATTTATATAAAATATCCATAGTTAAAAGCATACTATAAATTTAATTAATTTTGGTACAAAAGAGCTTAAGTTTTATCTAGCTAATTTTTTAAAGAATTAACAACAACTTCTATTCTTTGTAATTCTTTAAGATCGCTGTAGCCAGTAGTTGCCATTGCTTTCTTTAGCGCGCCAACCAAGTTAAGAGATCCTTGAGCATTTGTGGAAGGACCAAATAATATTTGTTCCAAAGTTCCACCAACTCCAAGTTCTACAACTTGTCCTCTTGGTAAATCTTTATGAACTGCTTCTGATCCCCAGTGCTTTCCACCACCTGGTGCAGTTGTTGATCTTGCCAAAGTTGAACCAATCATCACAGCATCAGCACCCATGGCAATTGCTTTACTAATGTCACCACTTTTTCCAACTGAACCATCAGCAATTACGTGGACATATCGTCCACCTGATTCATCTAAATATTCTCTTCTTGCTGCTGCTACATCTGCAACGGCTGTTGCCATTGGCACTCTTACTCCTAAAACGTCTGATGTGGTGTGAGCTGCACCTCCACCGAAACCAACTAAAACTCCAGCTGCACCTGTTCTCATTAAATGTAACGCTGCTTGATGCGAAGCACATCCTCCAACAATTACTGGCACATCGAGTTGGTAAATAAATTCTTTTAAGTTTAATGTTTCTTGATTTGTTGAAACATGTTCAGCACTAACAGTTGTGCCACGAATAACAAAAATATCAATACCAGCTTCAACTACAGCTTTCGAATGTTTCACAACTGAATTAGGTGAAAGAGCAGCTGCGGCAATTACTCCTGATGATTTTATTTCTTTAATTCTTGCTTTGATTAATTCTGGTTTAATTGGTGCTGCGTAAATCTTTTGCAACACTTCAACGGCATTTTCTACTTTTGAGCCAGCAATTTTCTTGAACTCAGCACTTGGATCTTCATATCTGGTCCAAAGACCTTCTAAATCTAGAACAGCTAAACCACCAAGTTTTCCATAAGCAATGGCAACTTCTGGTGAAACAACTGAATCCATTGGCGCTGCAATTATTGGAAACGAAAAATCGTAGGCGTCTATTTTCCAGTTTGTGGAAACATCTTCAGTATTTCTAGTTCTTCTAGTTGGAACTAGCGCAATATCGTCGAATGAGTATGCGCTTCGACCACGCTTGGTGCCACCAATTTCGACTTCAGTCACAATCCCCAACCCTATCCTGATTGATAAATCCCACACCTCAGCATCGTTTATTCAAGGTGTGGATGTCTCTTTCCTCAAGCCCAGCCTCGATCTGGTTTGTGGCCTCAACTCAGAATCCTTGCTCTAATCACCTGGGCTACACAGTGAGTTCTGTTGGAGACTTTCATTTTTGAAAAGATTCTTCTTAAATGTGTTTTTACAGTTGGGTTTGCAATGTGAAGATTTTTTGAAATCCAGGCATCACTTCTTCCCTGGCACAGAAGTTGCACTATTTCTAATTCCTTTTTCGTTAATTTTGGGATCTTTCCTCTAACTGTTCGCATTTTTGACTGATCCCCACGTATTTTTCTTATCTTTAAAGAATTGATCAAAATTATGAATTCCAGGAAGGAAGCATTTTGGGCCATAATGGCGCTACATCTCTTTACTGCTTCAGCATTTATTTGACTTGACTTTTTTTGATCCACCAGCAGCACAAAATCTTTATTGATTACCAGTTTGGTTTTAAAAAAAGTTTATAAAAACTTGGAGTCAAAAACACCAATTCAGGCTGGTCTTTTTCAAGTATTTCCTCTGCACTAAAAAAATCTGTTGCGCTAAAGATTTTTTCAATTTCTTTGCTTTGGGAAACAAATTGAGTTAATTTCTTTATTGCATCAAGATCTTGATCTAAAACCAGCACCTTTGTCACAAGGGTGTGACGAAATTGAATCTAAAAAGGTTTCCTCAAGAATTATTTATTGCCCAACAGCATTGCTGATTGCTGTAATCGTGGAAGTCAAATCCCCAGCTCGTTTAAATCCTTTAGGTAGCTTTTCAGGCCAACCTGGTCCTGCCACCATAATTAGTGGCTCAGGTCGGGCATTAATAATGTTTTCAAATTCTGCTGGAATGGCTTTTACTTCCAACTGTCCCCAAATTAAAACTGCAGCTGGTGCTAATTTTTTGATGGCACTCAATAAAGAAGCATGCGGAACTCTTGGCCCAAGAGTTCTACTAGCGATTCTTCTTTCAGCTAAAGCTGCTGCTGCCACAAATTGGGGAATGGTGTGCAGATCTTCTGGGGCTGAAGAAAGTAATACTGGGCGAATATTTACGGGATTAGTTAATTGGTCTGCTCTTTGTTTCATTTGACCGATAATGCATTCACTTAAAATATGTTCTGATTCAATTCCTTCACCTGTTAATTCCCATTTCTTTCCTATTGCAATCAAGACTGGTGTTAACAATTTTTCCCAAGTCCAGATCACACCGCGAGCATGAATACTGTTTTGAATTAGTTGCGTGCAGGCAGCTGCATCTAGTGAGTAAGCAGCTTTTGCTAAACCTCGAGCAATTGCAGGAGCTCCTTGCATTGACAGAACTGATCCACCACCTGGGTGTGAGAATTTTGTGTCAGTTGAACAATCTTGGACAAAGGAATCAACTTTGTTACCTAAAGAGTTTGTGTCCATTAAGGAAATATCTTCAACATCAATAATGTTTGATTGCAT
>B570J29611_1000030_pt1 | contig 13976 bp, 25 predicted proteins | sample LakMenEpi26Jun09_FD_29611 | JGI IMG/M metagenome (IMG submission 29611)
AATCGTCTGGGATTACTTCTATTTAAAATTGAATCGTAATTCAATTAGAGGTGAAGGATTAATGAAAGAGCCATTGCTGGAATCTTTTAGTAATACATCTGGTCTCTAACCGAAGGATCTCTCCCCCACGTTTATTTATAAAAAATGTTTTGTCGCCAATCGAACAGTTGATGCCCCCTTGACAAACCCGAGAAAGCGGCGTACAATGTCAGAGTAATTTTTGAAACCTATGGCAACCTACAAAATCTGGGTCAGCTCTGGCGAAGATTCTTTTGCCAGAACATATTTTAATGAGCTTGGGGCAGTCCAATTAACTCAAGAACAAGTCGATAAGTATTTTACTTTTGACGAAGATGGTGGAATTGAATTCGACCAAGACCTTCTCTCGGAAGCAACTGAAAAAGAGTACGATGATCCTGAACGTGATATGCCATCATGGGATACCATTACTGATGGGTGTCTCTGTTGGGGTCCTGATGTAGATGACCAGAATATTGGTGTCTGTCTGGAAGAAGATGAGGACACTCAAATCTGGGTCAAACCACTTTCTGCTTTGACTTATTATACAGCAGAAGATATTGAAAATAATGTTCATGCCGAAGAAGATCCTGGCAATGCTATTGCTTGTATTCGATATGAATTAGAAGATTCGGATGGCGTGTGGATTGTTTACAATTCATATGAGCGTGGTAGTTACATTGGTGATTTTGAATTGCCTGATGGGGAAGAATTTGATCCGTCCAAATTAGTTGTTAATCTCACAGAAGTTGCTGAGTCTTGGACTGTGGTGAGTGGCATTGAATACAACGGGGAAGATATCTATTGCGATGGCGATACCATGGGAAAGGGTATTGATTGGTATGTTTATTACAAAGGAAACCTTTATAACTTTAAATAATATGAACATTCACATTTACAAAACAATTGGTTGTGGTTACTGCACCAAGGTTATTGAACTTATGGAACGAGCAGGTATTCCTTATGACTCGACTCTAGTTGGAACTGACATCACCAGAGAAGAATTCAAAGAACTTTATCCAAGAGCATCTGGATTTCCTTATGTGATTGTCGATGATGAACCCATTGGTGGTCTTACTGAAACTGTAAAATTATTTGTTGAAAAAGGCTTAGTAAGTTCGAAAAAGAAATGAGTAACGATAAAGAAATTGCGATAAATAAAGGTGTGGAGCTAATGCTCAGGAGGGTTAATACTGAACCAAAAACAAATGGTTTTAAGATTAACAAATCTTTTACCCTCCACAAAAAACAATTCTTTTTTAATATTGAATTTAGTTGGGGGGACTTAACCTAAGTCACTCGGAGAATTAAAATGGGATCATCAACAATACTATTTTTTTCAGCTTGTTTTATGGTTCTATTCATGGTGGTAGGAATTATTGCTGGATGGTTTATTAACGACATTGTATATAATTTCTACAATAAGAATAATTCTCTTCAACTTCATCCTGAAATGTATGATGATGATGGAATTGTTATTAATGAAGAATTATTATCTGTAAGATTCATTGACGAAGAAGAGGAAGAAGAAGAGGATGATTATTATTGACATGAACCAAGTTATGATTAGTAACTTGATGGCTCAAATAAAAAAAGATGAACTGAATGAAAATCTAGTTCGTCATATGGTGTTAACAAGTTTGATATCATATGAAAAACAATACAAAAAAGAATACGGGGAAGTAGTTTTAGCATACGACAGTAAACATTACTGGAGGAAAGACTTCTTTCCCTATTACAAATACAATAGAAAAAAAGATCGAAAGAGTTCTGGATTAGATTGGCATTCTATCTTTGATGTCTTGAATAAAATTCGTGATGAAATTAAAGAATACTTTCCATACAAAGTGTTGGAAGTATTGGGGGCAGAAGCAGATGATGTTATCTCCGTATTGTGCAGACACAAGAAAGCAAAGGAAAAAATATTAATCCTTTCTGGAGACAAAGATTTTATTCAATTGCATAAGTATCCTGGGATAGTTCAATACAATCCTATTATGAAAAGTTATATATCATCAGATAATCCCTATACTTTTATTAAAGAACATATTATTAAGGGGGATAAATCGGATGGTATTCCAAATTTTCTTTCGGATGATGATACTTTTGTAACTGAAAAAAGACAAAAACCAATCAGTCAAAAGAAACTTAATATTTGGGTTGANCAAGATCCGTCTATGTTCTGTAAAACTAAATCAGAAATAGATAACTATCATCGCAATAGAACATTAATTGATTTNGATTATATTCCAGAAGAGTTAGAACAAAAAATTCTAGATGAATTTGATGGTCTAAATAGCAATGTTAAACAAGTACCATTAGATTATTTTCGTAAAAATCAATTGAATGATTTAATGGAAAATTTTTATTTTCGTAGTTCGTCACCATTTAAAAAATGAAACTGTTAATTTCAGAAGTGCTCCAAAAAGTGAGCAACGCAAAAACTAAAGCTGAAAAAATTAAAATTCTTCAGCAACATAATACGAATGCTCTTCGTGCTATTCTAATTGCAAACTATGATGAAAGTGTAGTTTCTATGCTGCCTGAAGGTGAAGTTCCTTTTACTCCAAACGATGCTCCTAAAGGTACAGAGCATACTGTATTAGAACAAGAATACCGTAAGCTATATCTTTTCTTTAAGGGTGGTTCTAGTATTAATCAAACCACTCGTGAGAATCTATTCATTCAAATGCTTGAAGGTCTGCAGGAAGAAGAAGCAGAGCTACTTGTTCTTGTGAAAGATAAAGGTCTCCAGAAAAAATATAAACTCACTAAAGCTTGTGTAGAGGAAGCTTTCCCACAAATTCAGTGGGGAGGAAGGGCTTAATGCGGATTCTTCATCAAAATTGTGATCCTGAATTAGCAAAAGATAGAGGTTTACCTTACACTGCTTATCTTGTAGAGTATGAAATTGATGGAGCGATTGCATACGATATAGTTATCCCAGAAAAACAATTAGAAATTTTTGATTTTTATTGGGATAGATATAGAGAAGGTCTTAAAGGTTGGAAACAATCCGAAGGCAGAGTCAATCCAAAACTTTGGGGAAATAAACCTAAGGAAGAAAAGAAGAGGCGCTAATGGAAAGTAGTACTAAGAATACATTTTGTATTCAATATTGGAAAGTATTGGAACCAAAAGATGTAAGAGTCCTGAAAAGGATTACTAAAAATGGTAAACCAATATCCACAAAAAAATATTCTGAAGTATTCTTTTATAGTAATTTAAAAGATGCTATCCCAGATGCCAGACATTTAATGGAAAATGGGTATGATATTAAAATCAGAAAATGTTGCCTAGGCACTAACGATAATTTTTGGCTGATGTAAATGGGAAAGCATTACTTATTAAACTTATACGGATGCTCGTTGTCTTTACTTGACAACGAGTTTTTTCTCTGTGATCTACTAGAGAACGCTGCTGAAGCATGTGGCGCTCATGTATTACAAACAATGTCACATCAATTTAAACCGCAGGGTGTAACAGCAATTTGTTTGTTATCTGAAAGTCATATTAGTATTCATACGTGGCCAGAGAAAGGGGAAGCAGCAGTCGATGTATTTACTTGCGGTGAATCAGAACCAAAGATTGCTTGTGACATTATCATTGAACAACTCAAAGCAATGGATTATACCTTAGAATATATTGATCGATAGCTACATGGGGGTTGACACCCCCCTTTTTTTGTGTTATGATATGGACAAATCTGCTGAGATTCTATGGCATCTTTAAAGCGGGCTACTAAAATGCTTACTAAAGCATTAGATAACCCAGTATACACACATGATCAACACGTTGAAATTCTCAAGCGTCGTCATGAAATTAAGAAACTACGTCAAAACCTACAAAACTATGAGCGAGCAACCCGTGGATTTGGATACAACATCGACCCAACTATCTTTGAACAATCAGTCAGTGAAGTTAGTGACAGTGACTCCGAAAGCGGAGGAAGCGATGGCGTATATTGCGAGGGTGAGCAACCCGAACAACCAGGAGAACCCGAAGATTTCGGGGCTGCTTAAGTATTGTATTGAACATGGTCACTGGAGTGTCTTTGAACAGGCACACATGACCCTAGAGATTAATACTACTCGTGGTCTGGCAGCTCAAATTTTGCGCCACCGTTCGTTCACATATCAGGAATTTTCACAACGATATGCTGACACTAATCTTCTGACTGAAGAGATTCCTTTGCCAGAACTTCGTCGTCAAGATACCAAGAATCGTCAGAACTCTATTGATGATCTTGATCCTGAACTTGTGATTGCTTTCCAGCGACGAATGAAAATGTTGTTTGCTGAAGCCCAAGAACTATATGATGATATGCTTGGTGCTGGTGTTGCTAAAGAGTGTGCTAGATTTGTACTGCCACTCGCTGTTCCCACAAGAATTTACATGACAGGATCTGTAAGGTCGTGGGTACACTACATAGAATTACGCTCAGCAAATGGTACTCAAAAAGAGCACATGGAAATTGCTGAGATGTGTAAAGAAATTTTCTCTACACAATTCCCGACTGTCGCCCAAGCTTTGGAGTGGAACTGATGCCTACTTACCCCGTAATTCATAAAGAAACTGGAGAAACCCAGGAACTCTACCTGTCAATGAAAGAGTATGACCAATGGAAAAAAGACAATCCCGATTGGGATAAAGACTGGTCTAAAGGTTGTGCTGGAGTAGGTGAAGTTGGAGACTGGAAAGATAAGATGAATAAAACTCACCCTGGCTGGGCTGATATTATGAAGAACAAGGTAGCGAAAGCTCCTGGTTCCCGTGTCAACTGGTAATTTTACAATAAACAATTATGCCACGAGCAAGAAAAAGAAACACCCCCGACATTGCTGGTATGAGCACCAAGCAAATGAAAAGGAAGAAGCCAATTAGTTCTGATTATCTTCTGAATATTGAACCGCTTACAGATAATCAGCGTATTATGTTTGAGGAGTATGGGCGAGGTCAAAACATCTTTGCCTATGGTGCTGCTGGAACTGGTAAAACATTCTTAGCTTTGTTCCTCGCTCTTCGTGATGTTCTAGATGAAAACACCCCATACGAAAAAGTATATGTGGTACGTTCTCTAGTCGCCACCAGAGAAATTGGCTTCCTTCCTGGTACACATGAAGACAAAGCATCACTTTATCAAATTCCATATAAGAATATGGTAAAGTATATGTTTGAAATGCCGAATGATGGAGCATTTGATATGCTTTATGAAAATTTAAAAGCACAGGAAACTGTCAGCTTTTGGTCTACTTCATTCCTTCGTGGTACTACACTTGATAAAGCTATTGTTATTGTAGATGAATGCCAAAACTTAAACTTCCACGAACTTGATTCTATCATCACTCGTGTTGGTGAAGATACTAAGATTATGTTCTGTGGTGATGCTAGTCAGTCTGACCTTCAGCGTAGCAATGAACGTTCGGGTATCATTGATTTCCAACGTATTCTTCAACAGATGAAAGAGTTCTCGTTAGTAGAATATGGTGTTGATGATATTGTTCGATCTGGTCTTATCAAATCATATCTAATTGCAAAAATTAATCTAGGTCTCTAATGAAAATTTTTAATCATGTTGGTCTGATTGACCCAATCGAAATGAATACGGTGACTATTGATGGTAAGAGATACTATGTAACTCCCACCAACAAAAAACATAAATCAGTTACCACTGTGATTAGTAATAACCCAGCAAAGAAAAAATCTTTGATGGAATGGAGAAAGCGGGTCGGTGAAGATAAGGCAAACCGAATCTCCACACGATCCGCTACCAGAGGCACACGGTATCATAAACTTACTGAGAATTATATTAACAATGAACATGATGATACTTTATATCAAGATGTTCCTTTGGTTTGGTTGATGTTCAATTCCTCACGTAAAATTCTTGATAACATAAATAACGTGTATCTACAAGAGGCCGCTTTATATTCTGATTATCTAAGAATCGCTGGACGAGTTGATTGCATAGCAGAATATAATGGTAAACTTTCTATCATTGATTTCAAAACATCCGCTGAGGAAAAGAAAGAAGCATACCTTTATGATTATTACGTTCAAGAAACAGCATACGCTTGTATGCTGCAAGAACTATATGGTCTGAAAGTTGAACAACTTGTTACAATCGTTGCTTGTGAAACTGGCGACGTTCAAGTTAGTATCGTGCCTCCTAAAAAAGAATACTTTGTTAAATTACAACAGTACATTAGGGAGTACGAAGAAACATATGAAAGAAACATTGGAGGATAAATTTATGACAGCTGCGAGATTTTCGCAGGATGTGGAGAAGATAGCTCACGAAAACTCAATGAATTATATTGATGCTATTGTCCACTACTGCGAAACAAATGAAATTGAAATTGAATCAGTTCCCAAACTGATCTCTAAACCACTAAAAGAAAAACTGAAGTATGATGCTCAGAAGCTAAACTTCATGAAGAAAACATCTAGAGCAAAACTTATGCTTGTCTAATNATGTCCGACTTTTTTAAATCAGAATTAGTGAGGGGAGACATCCAAGAAATGGCAGAACTNCAAAGGTTCTGCTTTCAATCTATGGTTGCCTTCCCTGTTCTTTCTTCAGAAAAGAAGATGGAATACTTTCAAATTATGGAAACACTTATAGAAAAACAAAAGATTTTCTATACTAGATTGTGTTTAAGTGACGACCCAGAAGCCGTTGAAATGGCTGAAAATATGAAGCAAGCTGCAGTAATGATGGGTGCCACACCAGATGATAACATGAATGTTATGTTCGATGATCTGCTGGTGAAGGTAAGCAAAATGAAAGAGCAGCTAGAGGCTCAGGGGGGTTGACGCAGCCCTGAGCCCGTGTTATGATGATTAGGTGATCCAGCGTCACACAAGCCAAATCCAATTATCCAAGGAATATCCGTATGTCATTTGCAGATCTTAAGCGCAAGTCTCAGAGCAGCTTTGAGTTTCTCCAGAAGGAACTTGAAAAGTCCAGCACCCAATCAGGTGCCGACGATAGGCTCTGGAAGCCCGAACTTGACGCTTCTGGTAACGGTTATGCTGTAATCCGTTTCCTGCCCGCTCCCGAAGGAGAGAGCGTACCCTGGGCAAAGATTTATAACCACGCATTTAAAGGTCCTGGTGGCTGGCTGATTGATAATTGTCCCACCACTAATGGTGACAAGTGCCCAGTCTGTGCTGCCAATACCAAGCTTTGGAATAGTGGTATTGAATCTGATAAAGAAGTTGCTCGTCAACGTAAGCGTAAGCTTTCTTATTACAGCAACATCTATGTTGTCAACGATCCCAAGAATCCTGACAACAATGGAAAGGTAATGCTTTTCAAGTATGGCAAAAAGATTCACGATAAGATTCTTGCTGCTATGCAACCTGAGTTCCAAGATGAAACTCCTATCAACGTGTTTGATCTCTGGGAAGGTGCTAACTTTAAGATCAAGATCCGTACCATTGGTGGTTATTGGAACTATGATGCTTCTGAGTTTGCTTCTCCCGCAGCTCTTAGTTCTGACGATGATGAGCTGGAACTGATTTGGAAGCAAGAGCATTCTCTGGAAGCATTTACTTCTACTGATGAGTTTAAATCTTACGAGGAACTGGAAACTCGTATGTCTTCTGTACTTGGCACTGCTCCTGCAACCCGTCAGGCTCAGTATGATGAAGATGAAGAACCGACTCCTGTAGCTACAGCAACTGTGGCTCGTGATGTTGATCTTCCTTCTTTCAAGTCTGAAGATGATGATGATGCTCTCAGTTACTTTGCCCGACTGGCAGAGGAAGACTGATAAAACTAAAGGGGGTCGTAAGACCCCCTTTTTTATACTCCAGTTTTTTTCAAGTCATTTGATATGTAATCAGATGACTTACTATACAGATTAGTTTTTTTGAAATCAGCAATGAATGGTTCTATGTACTGTGGTTTCAGTAAATAAATTTCTCTCTTCTTTTCATTTTCATTTGATTCATATTCAAATACAGTAACTGGATATGATATTTCACTACCAAGAACTTCTGCAACACCATTACCATTCCAGTATTTAAATGTTGATTCATGGAATGTTTCATCAACAATCAGACCACTCTTTAATACAATAGTTCCTTGACTATTCTTTACTTCTGTTGTTTCATAATGATGAATCTCTCCATATGGATTTTCGTAATTTGATTCGATGTGTTTTCTTAAATCATATTCTGACAGAGGCATATCAAATAAAGGATTAATCATATTATTTGTTAATACAATTACCCAGTCCATGAAAGGATCATTGTACATTTTTTCAGCAATGCTATCTAATCTTTCTCCATTTTTTACAGCATACTTTTTAAAGTATACAGAGTAAGAGAATACATCTGGATTAATTTGGTATCTTCTAAAGAAATTTTTTGCTCGTACAAAATCAGATTCCGAAAAAGGATAACGGATTGGTTTCGTATCGTATTCAATATCTGGTATGTTTCTGAAGTACATGTTAGTAACTATTGCCCTCTAGATTTACGTCGTTTGCAAATAGCAGTTTGGTTTCTTTAAAACTTACTGTCAATTGTGTTGATACTGGAGATCCACCTTGGTATGTAGCATAAGCACCATCAGGTGTATAGTTAACATCAACACCAGCAATAGCACATAACTTATACATTGGTAGATACTCGTGTATTTTTCCAGCTCTCATATAAGTTACTTGACACAACTTAGGAACTGTCAATAGAGCTACGGATTCTCCGCCAAATGATTGACCACCCAATTCAGGTAGCATTGCTTTTTTAAATGTGTTACAGATTGTTTTGATATTGATTGCTTCTCCTGCAGATTTGGGTGTCATTTTAAATGTCAATCCAAACGTCCTTAGATCAGCTCCTTGGTATAGCATTTCAGTATTGGGATTTAAAATTGTTCCTGATACAGAACCCATAAATTGATCCAAACCAATGTTGGAACCAGTCATGCTATTGATTCCTTTCAGTGCAAGATCATAGAATTTAGATTTTGTCATCCCCTCTAATGCATCAATAGCAACTTCTGGCTCTGGTAATTTTCCACCAAGACCTCTCATCATTCCTACTGCTGCAGTACCAAAGTCTGCTCCACCCCATCTAGCACCATACTGAGATTGAATATCCTCTGGCATGTAAAGTACAATTGATGCAAAACCAGATGCTTTTTTTGCCTTCTCACTTGAACCAGATGCGTTATAAAAATTGTATGCATTAGATGCACTAAATTCATCGAGACCTCCCTGACCTTTACCTTTGCCGAAGGGAGGATTATAATCAAAGAACTCAAACACTACATAATCAGTTTCTGATGCAGTTATATTACTAGGGTATCTTAAACTGCCAGTAGAAGTATTGTTTATTGATGGTTTTAATCTAATGGTGCCATCTGTTTTTGAATCAGCAGCAAATTCTGATAATGATGTAGTAGATTCTGCGTTTGCTCTGGCTGCAGCTTCAGTTACAGGAATAATAGGTCTGCCCTCAGTATCTCGTACTCCAGTTGTACCTGGGGTTGTTGTTGGTAAACCAAATTCTCCTGGTGTGTAATCTGACATTACTTGATTCTCTCTATATCTTTCCTGTTGGTTCCTTTAACGATTCTTGTGCCTTTGATACGATCATTCCAGTATTGATTTGTTTCTTCCCAAACATATTCTTTTGGGTATTCAATTTTACCACCGCCTTTCATCAACACAAAATCTTCTACAGGAAGAGCAGAAGCAGTCACCCATTCTTGTTTTGCTAAATCTAAGAACAAACTTTTACATCTTTTATAAAGATATTTATGAATGATTACCTTAGGAATGTCAATCATTCCCTTTTCTAGTTTATCAATAACTATTAATCTTTTCTTTGGTGCTAGATAATGTAAATTGGCACCCCAAAATTCTCCTCCAGATACTTTCATCACATATAATAAAGGATACTTATCATAGTATGGAAGGTCTGGTGTCTCTGCTTTGTATTCAAAAAAGCATAGGTGTCCAGGAAATATTACACGACGATTTACATTTTGATCTTGATTAACTAACGCTCCAATCGAATCAAATTTCTCTTGCTCATTCATGCGAGAGGGTTCTGTTTTGATTGAAGCACTTAAAGACTTTAGAGTTGTTTTATACCACGTTAAGCTTTTACTTTCTCCCTCAGTTTTATCTTTAATCTTTTCGAATATTGTTTGACTTGTTTGTTGTTTGCCTGCTTGGATAAACCCCTCGGTTTTACTAACAGCATCGGCTAACTCATTCATATCTTTGTATGAAGAGTAACGTTTTATGCCATACTTAGAAGCAAGAGCACGTATTTGATCACGAGTGTAATTACTTAAGGATGGTAACTCATGACCGCTCAAATAAGACCATCTATCAATAGCATCTTTAGCATATGATTTTGGTTTTAAATTATTCTTAGCTGCCATGTTATACTCCTAGATGATCTTCTGTGAGGATTAAAAACTTCATCTGCCTATCTTCACAGAAGTCTTCTGCTGCTGCCCACTTGGCACGATTCTTCATGTAGGTTAGGACTTCTCTTTTCCAAGCAGCAGTTTTTCTTTTTGGTTTTTCAACTGGACCAGCAACTTGTTTCTTTGGTTTAACTTCTATCAAATACTTATTAATATTTCCTTCTTTACTTTTAACTTTGATGTAGAAGTCTGGAAAGTATCTATGAACTCTACCATCAGTAGGACAACGATAGGGAATAATTACTTCTTCACTTCCCCACTCTACAATACTATCGTTGCCATCACAAAACACCATAAATTTCCGCTCCCACATAGAACGGTAGATAATTCTCGTAGGGTTTCCTCTATATTTTTTTGGGTTCTTTGGTTTGTAAATACCAGAATACGCCATAAATACATATACCCTCCATGTATATTTAGAGTGGCAAAGAACGATTCAATAGCTCAATTTATCAGCGTCATATCTCGTGGCGGTGGTATGTCCATGACAAATGGTTATGACGTTGAGTTTGAACTGCCTTCTGAATTAGCACAAACAATTAGCAGCACGGTTAAAATTAATCCAAACACAAAAAATACTACTGAGCTTGGGTATTTAATTAGTTTACTGTGCGACGAAGCACAGCTTCCAAATATTCAAGCAGCAACTGCACAAATAACTGGAGTGCATATGGGAGAAGGCCAAGTTAGTTATCCCCACACAAAACTATACAGTGACTTTAGTTTGAGCTGGATGTGCGATGCTAACATGACTCCATTAAAGTTTATTACCACTTGGCATAATTTCATTTTCAATGGATTATCTACAGAGGAAATAAAAACTTTATCAAAAAATAAATTGAGCACTGTCAAAACTGTTAACCCAAATTTAATTAATAGAGCAGTTCGTTTACAATATCCAGAAAAATATTTGGCTACAGTTAGAGTAACCAAAACTGAAAAGGGAGCTAATGCTCCAAATAGTAGAGCACCAATTTCATATATCATGGAAGAATGTTATCCATATGCTATTGATGCAGTTCCTTTATCGTATGGCACTTCACAGATAACTAAAGTGACTGCTAATTTTTATTATAGAAAGCATACTGTGGCTTATAATGATATCACCAATGGATATAAGGGATAAATAATTACACGAATTGATTTAAAGATACATGGCATTACCTAAGCTTGGTGTACCTACATTTGAATTAGAATTACCCTCAACTAAAAAAGTTATTAAGTATAGACCTTTCATTGTTAAGGAAGAAAAGGTTTTATTGATTGCACTAGAATCGGAAGACGAAGATCAAATTTTTGCAGCGGTAAAAGATTTGATTAAAAATTGTGTGATTAGTAGAATCAAAGTAGATGATCTTCCTGCATTTGATTTGGAATATATTTTCTTGAGAATTCGTGCAGCAGCAGTAGGCGAAATTATTGATATGAATGTGACATGCACAGATGACAATGCCACTAGAGTTCAAACTCAAATTAATATTAATGATGTAGAAGTATACTTCCCAGAAGGTCATACCAATAAGGTCATGCTTACTGACAACTTGGGTATTGTTATGAAGTATCCTGGTATGCAACGTTTTATTGAAGCAGAATTTTTAGAAAAAGATATCAAGACAGAAGAAGTATTTAATTTCATTGCTGATTCTATTGAACAAATTTTTGATGCTGAAGAAGTTTATGATTCTTCTACCACATCCAAGAAAGAATTTCGAGAGTTTGTTGAAGGGTTAACAACAAAACAGTTTGAAGAAATTCAAAAATTTTATGAGACTATGCCCAAACTTCAACATAAATTTAAAGTAGTTAATCCAAATACTGGTGTCGAATCTGAGTACACTATTGAGGGTCTACAGAATTTTTTCGCATAGCACTCTTCCAAAATAGTATGGAAGGGTACTATAAAACAAATTTTGCTTTGATGCAGTATCATAAATACTCTTTGACTGAGATTGAAAATTTGATGCCGTGGGAAAGAGAAGTATATACTTCTTTATTGATGCAGTATATTCAGGAAGAAAAAGCAAAACAAGAAGCAGCTAATCGATGATACCCGAAAAGGCGATAAAACCAATAAGAAAAAACGGCAGAGATAATACAGAAATTGCTGTTGGAACTCTTATTGCTTATAGAGTTTTTCCACACACACAAGAAGGTATTCAAAAAGCAAAGGATACTATTGCTGCCAATGATAATTGGCTAGTTCCTTCATTGCTACCAGAATATTATGATGGTATTGATAGTGACTTGATGGTTGGCAAAGAGAATGATGCTATACGAGCGATCACTAGACAGTTAAAAGAATTTTATGGTATATCTTCTGCTGGAACTGAAACTGCTGAAGATACTAAAACTCCAATAGAACCAGAACCAGTTGAGGAAATTAAAAAACCGCAGCAACGAAATGTAAATCATCCTAAATTATATCCAGAACTACAAAAGTTTATTAAACCTCGCTATATGTGGGGTCAGAGAGGATTATATGATTTAAATTTTAAATCTGATATTGATAAAGCAATTTATTATGCTGGGGCATCAAGTAAAAATAAACAGGGGGATATGATTTCCCCAAATGAAAAAAAATTAGCTATTAGAGAATGGATATTTGCCGTTACTGGTTTAAATTATCGTGATGATTATGATGAATTAAAAGAATACAGAAAGAGAATTCTTGAGTATATTGTTACTGGTCTAAGAACAGATACAATAGAAGATGATGGTGGGGAATTGATTATTCCACCAATCTATGATGGTCCATTTGATGAACCAAATCAAGAAGAAGACTATGATGAAGAGGAAGAAGATGAAGAAGAACCAGAAGGTTTAGATGATCTACTTGATTTTGTTAAAGTAGAAGAAGAGCTACCTGAAGAAAAAGAAGTAGCAGAAAATATTGAAGAACAAATTGTTGATGCTATAGAAGCGGATGATGATGAAGAAGGTGATATAGGATCGGAAGATGACATCCCAGATGAACTATTGCAGGATGAATTAGATCCAGAATTTGTAGAGCAACTTGTTGTTACGGTAAACAAAAGAAAAAATAAACCAAGAAAACCAAGAACAGGAAGTTATGTAACTAACACTAAAATTTTTAAATTTTTAACCACAAATCTTTATAAAATTCAAGGTCAACTTGATAGTATTGATAAGTCATTACAGGAGCAAACACAATTAGTTCAAGCTAATTTACAAGTTACTTCTGGAATATATGAAAATTTAGATATACAAAATGAAATCATTGGTCAGAAACTAGATGCTATACTACAAGTTTTTAACAAGCAAACTGAAATATCTAAACAATTTGCGGAGGATGAAGAGCGTCGATTAGCAGAACAAAGATTAGAAAATCAAGTTGATATTGCTGGAACAGAAACACCAGCAGATCTCAGAGGAAAGGGAGCAACTGGTAAAAAAAGACAGTCGAAAATTTCACAATACTATAGAAGAAAATTACTTAGACAAGCATATAGAAAATTACCAAAAAAACTTAGATCATTAAGAACTG
>B570J29611_1000031_pt1 | contig 12969 bp, 15 predicted proteins | sample LakMenEpi26Jun09_FD_29611 | JGI IMG/M metagenome (IMG submission 29611)
TATCTATAAATTTAATAAATTGTGTTTTTTTATCATCGGATGGCAGGCTGTTGTATAATTTATCAAACCCTTCTTTTTTAAGTAAATCAATATTAGATATAAAATCAGGCGCTTCTGTTAATCTTTCAAAAGGAGATTCAATTCCTTTTTCTTCTAATATAGTTTGCAAATGCAACATATCAGATCGATCATTCATATCTGGATATCCTTTATCACAACGATAACTCCATTCAGTTACGATAGATTCAAAATCAGGAATTGTAACTTCTGGTGTTGAAGTTGTTTCAGTAATAATTTCTGTATTTACTAAATCTTTATTATCTTCTTGTAGTAAATTATCTAAGTTAATTGCCATTATTCTAAATTTTCTAATTTATATTTTGTAGAATATAATAAATCAACAACCGCGTCTATTTGATTTTGAATAAACGAATCTTCTAATTCTTTTCCTTTACGAAGTTTATCTACAATAGAAATTAATTTATCAAAATATTTTAAAATATTTTCTATAGAAGCATTGTTATCAATTTCATCAACTTGATCAAAATAGACTAATCCATTTTTACCTTGATACGATTCTACTAACATGTCGACTAATCCGTCTATACTTTCATAATACGTTTGAAGTGCTTTATGAGCTGCGTATGAGCCGCTACCTTTTACTCGTAAATGATATATATGAGTTTGTGTTTGTGAATGTAATAATATTGAAGCTAAATCTTTCATTTATGTACCTTTAATATAAATATCTAATTTAATTAATTTCCGGTAGAACCAAATCCACCTTCTCCTCTTTCTGAATCTGATAGTTCATCTACTTCAACTAATTCAATAGCTGGAATAGGCATAATAACTAACTGACCTATTTTATCGCCTACATCATAAAGGTCTCCATTGTCCCAAGCTAACTTCTTAAATCTAAAACGAATTTCACCTCTAAANCCAGAGTCAATAACTCCTACATGATTAGATAAAATTTGTTTAGTTTTTGAAATTGATGATCTAGGAAACATCAATCCTACATATCCTTCTGGAATTTCTATTGCAATACCTGTTAAGTACTCATAGTACATTTCGGTTTTAACTAGCTGTATTGCTGTCATATCTAACCCAGCGTCGCCTTGCTTCGCATAAGCGGGTATAATGGCTTTCGGATGAAGCTTTTTAACTTTAATTTTCATACTTAAAATTTTATTATTTAGTATCTTTAATATAAATATCTTGTAATTGAGAATTACCTTTAATATGTAAAGGTTCGTACGGGCAATGACGACACTTATTACCACAACAAGTACCTCGTGTAATATGATGCATAGGAGTAAATACTACTAATCCATCTTCAAAATAAAAGAGCGGCTTATTAAACCGCTCCTCTAAATCTAGTTTATAAATCCAATCGTCGTTTCTCACTACTGTTATTGAATTTCACAAGCACCACCTGCACAAGCAGCTTGATCTTGCAAATTAGTATTGTCAGCTATTTCAACTACATGAGCTAAATTAATATTAGATAGATGTTTCATCATTTCTTCATATTTTTCTTTAGTGCAATCTTCGAAAGGAGCTTGAATATATGTACCACCGTCGTAAGGTAGAACTGATAATCCGTTATAGAACTTTCTNTTCTCCCACATCCAATTACCAACTACTTCCCATTCATCTTCTTTAATAGATACTGTAGCTGAAATATTATGAGTATTTTGTCCATTGCGATGTCCTGGCTTAACCCAGTTAGTGTAAAACCATTTTACTCTTTCTAATAAATCCAATGCAGACTCTGTTCTTAAAATAGACTCTTCTGGAGATTTTTGAGGTACTGAAATTACTGCTGTATCGTGTGGACGGAAATAATCATCTTCAATTAACTCTGGATGATTAATCATTAAATAAGTATAAATAGCTTCATTCTTACCTACACGCACACGACGAATATAATAGTCATTGTGTCTAGCGTGAATGCCTGATGAAGTTCCTAATACCAATGATGATGTTCCTGAAGGCTTAATGGTTGAGCATCTTGCTGATGCATTGATTCCAATTTGTTTTGCAGTAGCTGTATTTACTTCTTTAACTAATTCAGCTGCACGTTTCAAGTCATACTTTTGAGCAACACCTGAACCAATACCTGTCATACCTACACCAATTAAAGCGTCTTTCTCTGTAGTGCGTTGCCATACAGGACGTAAATAATGGAAATTAGTATAACCTGCTTGAAGTGTTCCTACAAATGCTGCTGCTTTAACACGAGCATCTAAATCTTCTTGAGACTCAATGTCTGAAACATTTACCTCACATAAATTACAAAATTGGAATGGACGAAGTGCAATTTCACAACATGGATTAGTTCCCCAATCTTTATCGTTTGATAAATAAATACCTGGCTCTCCTGCTCCTGAAGCTTTGATCTTTTCCCATAAAGACATAAAGAACTCTTGAGTTACTTTGTTTCTTAAAAGAACTGCTGAGTTATTTGCTCTACCTCTTTGCGGGTTTAACTCCCACCATGGTCCTGATTTGCAAGATATCATTTCATTATCGTCTGCGCTGAATAAAGAAATCAATGCTGCACGACGAATACCACCTGCTAATACTGCGTCTGCAATATGACACACAATATCATGCACTTCAATTGGTGATAATTTTTCATTATCTATTTTAGTATCTAAGATACCTTGAATTTTTACTAAACACTCTTTTAATGGTTGAGGTCCGGGTGCTTTACCACCTGAAGTTACTAACATTGATCCTTTTTGACGAATGTCTGAAAAGTCAAAGTTAATAGATGCTCCTCCATGAAAATAAGATTTCATTAACATCTTAATTGCATCTGCCCAACCTTCAATAGAGTCTCCTATTAAAAATCTTCTATTCCTTTTTGCATCTGGTTTTCTAATTTCAGGTAATGCATCTACGTGATGTTTTTGTACTGAATACCCTACTCCTGTGCCACCTAGTAATAAAAACATTACTTCTCCAAATGCTCTCCAATCGTCAATAGGTAAATAAGCACAATTGTAAATTCTGTTTGGAGAAATTTCAATAGGCTTACCACCAAATTGCAAACTGCGCATTGAAGGTAATATTTTTTTATTATAAACGAATTTATACGTCTCTTCAATCTCTGCCTCTAAATGCGGATACTTCTTGATGTGCATTTCCTTGTTACGGGTAACTAGCTCTTCCCAAGTTTCTCGACGCTGCAGCTCTGGGCGAAAGCGTGCATACTTCATATGGACGGTAATGTCCGATAAAATTTCGTTTGATAATTCCATAATTGATTTGTTGTTTTAGTTAGACTCTTCCTCCGGGTTATATAATTATTCGTTACCCTAAAGAATCTCCCTGGACTTCTTTATATTTTTGTAATAAACTTTTCCTTAATAATTCTTCACCTGTTTGCATTTGTTTATTAGTATCTTTTCCTTGTACGGAGGTTTCTTCATAGATATGAATTTGTCCATTACTCATATTCATTTTACTTGGAAGTGTAAGTCCGTCAGGTCCGAAACGATTCTTGATAATATGCCATCGACCAGTGCCTGCTATCTTATCTGTTACTTTTCTAGACAGTGATAATACAAAGTCTGCAATCATTACTTTAGAATATGACTCTGATATTTTGTCAGCTTCAATTACATCTTGCTCCAATGCACTTCTATTTGCTTGCGATGCTGTGTATAAAGGAACTTCATACTCTCCTGCTATACCACGCAAGTCTTCATAGATAGATTCTAACTCATGACGCATTTCTTTTCTAGCTACTGCTCCTCTTAATAAATCTGCATAATCGACAATAAGTAAATCAGGCTTTTTACCTACCATAATCATTTTTTCTATATGAGACCTAATAGTTGAACAAGATGCTGTTTTAGTTGGCCAATACTTAATAACTAAATTACCTTTTAATTTAGATACCATATTAGCAATTTCCTCTTGATTATATTTTAAATTCTGTGCTGCTATACCTGTTAATACAGCATCATAACGCTGACCTACATAACCTTCATTTAACTCTAATGTATAATGAACTACATTTAATCCTTGTTTAACTGCATGAGCTCCTACGTTAATAAGACCCCAAGATTTACCAATACCAGCAGGTGCTACAAAGACAACTAACTCTCCTTTACCAAACCCTCCGTCTGACAAATCATTAATAATTGGCCATGGAGTTTGAATAGTGGATCTTATATTGTCTAAGTATCGAGCTTCAACTGATTCATTATATTCATGACCAACTTCTTTATCTGCTCCTGCTTTCATAGCCGCATCGATAGTAGCTTTAATAGAATCATACTGACCTCTGCGAAGAAGTTCGACTGAATCTAAAATAGCTCTTTTAATACATTGGTTTTTACAAAAGTCTACTGTTTGTTCTTTTACGAAATCTAAATCTTCAGATTCTAAATATCGATAAGAGTCTTTAAGAGATTCAATAATTGAAGTCTTAACTACTTCTCTATCAACATCTTGAACTTTAATTTTAAATACATCTAACGTTGGAGCTGTCTTATATTCATTGAAATACTTTACCGTAGTTTCAACTATCCATTGATTTGCTTCTGATTCAAAGAATTCAGGCAATAGAATATCTGAAACTTGTTGTAAAAATGGCTTATCAGTTAACAAAGAAGATATAATCTTAATTTGAAATCCGTAACCGAAATTTGATAATTTATCTGACATACGTTAAATATATATTTTTCATTTGTAATTTAAAAATTATTTTTGACTAAATGCTGCAAGTGTGCTAAAACTATTTGCTAACCAAGTGTCTACATTTGGTATTGCTGTATAAGCTTTATCTGACATAAACATCTTTTTAAAAGTAAATGTGTCTAATTTTGGAATTGGTCTTGCTGCCATATCCGTAATCATTAATTTAAAATTACTGGCTATATCCAAATCTTCTAATGACATCAATTGCCAATTGAGTCGCATCGCAACTTCATTATCAACAACTGTTCTATATATTTTATGATCGTCTTGTTTAGCTTTACAAAAATCCAATAGTTCTTCTAGCGTAATAGTTTTTTCTTCTAGTAGCATTGGAAATTTAGATTGAAGTGTTTTTATGCCTACTCCATTAATGCCTTTGATGTTATCAGAGCCATCTCCCATAAATACTTTATAATGAATAAAGTTATGAGAAGGTACTCCGAATCTATCATTAACTTCTTTAGGTGTATAATATTTCTTTTCTACTGGTCTCCATACTGAAGTCTTGCTATCTACTAACTGGATAAAATCTTTATCGTCGGACATTATAATGACTTCACTTCCTATAGGACGAAATACTTCTGTCGTTAAATATGCAATAGTATCATCAGCTTCGATATTATCAATCGATATAAGAGTAACTGGCAGACATTCTAAATATTCTGACAATTTACTCATTTGCAATCGCATTGATGCAATTTCTTCTTCTACAGATTGCTCACCTACATCTCCTCTACGATTAAATCTAGTAGACATTGATCTACCTTCTTTATATCCAGAGTGCATTTTCTTTCTTCGGGCCGAGCCTCCTTTACCGTCAAATACAATAATACATCTTGTAGGTTTGAACTGTCTAATAACAGCTGCGATTGATCGCATAAATCCTATATAACCTCCAATATGTTCGCCATCGTCATTAACGAGAGGGACTGCACTAAAAACCCGAATAAACGAATTCAGGCCGTCGATAATCAACACTTTACTGTCTTTCTCTAAACCTGAATTCTGTTTTTCGTGGTCTTCGCGAACTTGTCTTAATAATTCTGCGTAACCTTTCATATTTGTTTATGATTCTTCTCCGTCAAACTCTGTTTCGATTTCAATATCGTCGATACCAAAGTCATCACCGGCTCTATAATTAAGAATATATTTTTCGCAAATTGTTTTATAAACCTGCGCTTTCATTTCTGGATCGTCAATTAACTTAGATTTGAAATCTTTAGATTGGAATTTAACTACTTCACCTGTCTCAGTGTTAGTATAAGTATACCACGCACCTGCTTGAGTTACTAAATTATAATTCTTCATCATAGTTAACCAACTACCAAAGTCGTCAATACCTGAATCAAAATAAATATCATAATCTACAGTACGTAAAGGCGGGCCCATACGATTTTTAACTACCTGAGCTCGAGTTGTAATTCCTACAACTGCCTCTGGTTTATCTGCAGACTTTGCTAATTTAATTTGTCCTACTGACTTTAACCTAAGACGAACTGACGAGTGGAATGCAATTGCCTTACCACCTGATGTTGTCCATTGGTCGCCAAACGAAACTCCTAAACGAGTACGTAACTGATTAGTGAATATCAAACATATACGTTCTCTACCAATAAAATTAGTAATTTTACGCATTGCTTTTGATAAGATAATTGCCTTTGAAGTGGCCCAACCATCTTTATCATAATCAGCTGCCATCTCTTGTTTAGTTGATGCGCCGGCAACAGAATCTACTACTATAGTAACTATTCTTGATTTAGAGTTCTTTCTAACAGATTCTACGATGCTATCCATAGCATCAAAAATGTCTTCAATTGTCTCTAAAGGGACATATAACATATCCTTAAGATTAACTCCTATAGCTTCTAGAAACTCTCTAGAGATTGCGTTTTCAGTGTCAATATACACTGCCAAGCCTCCTTTTTTCTGAGTGTCAGCTAATGCGTGAGCAGCTAATAATGATTTACCTGAAGCTTCTAAACCGGTAATTTCAATAATACGTCCTACTGGAAGTCCTCCGTTAGGTCGATTTGAAATTGCTAAATCTAACATTGTAGATCCGGTTGAGACCCATTCATTTACTTCAGAGGGAGCGTCTGTATCACCTTCTAAGAAATAAGCTACTTTATAATTTGAGCTTTTAAATTTCTTATTGAGATTGTCTGCTAATACTGAAGCTAAATCATCTTGCATTACACCTTCATCAACTGTTGTTTTACTTTTTGCCATAGTTATCCTGTCGTAACCTTTCAGTTACTTGTTTTTTAGTTATTAAACAGTGAATCGAATGCTGATGCTACATCATCAACTTTTGCAACCGGAGCAGCTTCTTCTAATCCAGCTTTATTAGCATTAGATGCTTTTGGAGCAGGAGTTTCAGCTTCTGGTGTAGGGTTGTTTTCAGGATCTAACCAGTTATGTAACATTTTAGTCATTTCTTCGTATGAAGACTCTTTAAAAATATCCGTTACTTTTGGTTGGTTACCTAACTTCTCTAAAATTGCTTTGTTATCAGTAACTGCAGTCTGATTAGGCTTAACACGAATTGTGGTCTCTGGATAAGACTTTCCTGTTTGATCAGCAGCTTTGAATTCTACTGCGATGTCACGTCCAGCAACTGGATCTGTAATATCACCATAATCAGGGTCAGCAATAAAGCCTAAAAGTTCTTGATACACTGATTTACCAAAGCCCCAGAATTTAACACCTTCAGATTCTTTACCGCGAACGATAATTGGAACATAACAACGCATTGTTGGTTCTAATTTCTTTCCAGCTTTCCAATCGTCAGAGTTACCTGTTGATTTTAATTTTTCAGCGAATTCAATAATAGGATCAGGACGACCAAATGATTGAGGAGATAAAATTGACTTACCACCAAAGTTATAGTGGAAATAAAGTTCAATAAATGGGTTTTCTCTGTTATGTTGGTAAGGTACAATACGTACTACTTGAGTGCCAGGTTCTGGCTTCCAGAGATTGTTTGATTTGGTTGTTACGTTTTGTAACGAATTGAGTTTTTGCTTGATAGCATCTAAATTAATAGCCATTTTTCTTTTTTTTTAATTGTTAATTGATTAATTGATAATTAGTAATTGGTAATGTTTACTCGGGTGTCTAGAATACCGTGTCTACATATTCAACTCCTAACATAACTAAATATATGATAACCTTTTGTAGGCACCAAATATTTCTTTTTATTGTTTTATTTTTTCTTTATATCTTCTATTCTCTTATAATCAACATCTAAATCATCAAGATCTTCAATATCTTTTACATCCTCTCGATATACTCCTGTGTATTTTTTTCCTAACAAATCAACTCCGGTTATTGGTGCCATTATAGTATAGGTATCAGCTTCTGGATTATATTCATAGGAGAGGTCATCAGAGTCTACATCTGGATAATCCCATTTAATTTTTTTGGCATCAGCTTCTGACACTTCATTAACTATCTTTCTAACCTCTTCGCGGATTAGTTTTCTTAATTCTAATACTTTCATTAGTTTATAAATTAATAATCTGATATACTTTCGTCTGAAGTACTTTCAAATCGTTATTTGAAGTTACTAAAAGACTATTTGCATACTTTGACCATTCAACTGCAAAGCTCGGATCTACTATTCCACCATTCTCTTTTTTAATTAAAGCATTTAACGAGTTAATTGTATACAACGTATTGGTTTCCTTTTTACGATGCACTAACATTGCTCCTGGTAATTGTTTTCTTACATTACCTTTCTCAACATTGAAACTACAAATAAGCTCATCACTGCTATCAATTGATAAAATAAAAATTCTTTTATAAACAACTTCATACGTTTTTGATATCATACCTATTGTATGATCCAATTCCGGTTCTATCGTAAATAAACAAATTAATTGTACCAAAGCGAATAATATTATAACTGATCTTTTTCATATATAAATATATTAAACGTTCCTTTTTACTGTAATCATATTGTGATAGTCAGGACCTATCTCTAACTTAATTGGAAATTTGCCATTTTGTTCTAATTCTTCTTTGATTATTTTTATTAATTCAGCTCCGTCTTTTTTATTAAAATCGAATAAAAAACTGTCATAGGTATAAAGTATTAGCTTCGATGAGAAAGACTGTGTACGTAGAAGTATGTTATGAATAACGGCCATGTTTCGCTCGGTCTCGTAGGACTGCAATACATAATTTAAAAGCTTTGCTGCATTCATTTCAGAGAAGAAAGATTTAAATAATTTTCTTCCGAACATTGGAGTTTCTACATACCCATCTTGTCTATATCTAGCCCATAATAACTGAGTGTATTCATATATTTTTGCGAAGAATGGAATTTCCAAATACTCTTCTCCTATACCTCCATAAAGCTGTCTGAATGAAATAGACTTTGACTCTGAATATTCAGCTGCTGTTAGCTCTTCTTTCTGAAAATAAAATTTACCTAAATACTCATGCACTGAAACTTTATCTGGAAATTTATAATCTACTAACTCTGCTAGCAATCTTAAATGATAAGCGTCATAGTCAAAGGACATTATAAATCCATTTTCTCCAAATCTAGAAACAAATGCTGCTCGCTGACCATTGTCTTTGTTTAAAGCAGCATAGTTAATACCACCAAACCTATTACTAGGTCTTCCGGTAGTAGTGTATATGTTATATTCTGAATAAGCAAAATGATCATATAATATAGCTTCGTTGAATTTTTTCTTAAATTGTTCATAATTGGTAAATAATCCATTTTGTTCTATTTGATAAAGAGAATCAATTATCAAATCATTATACTTGGTAAAAGCTGCATCCTCTTGAAAGAAATCATATACATCTAAAAATCTTTGACTAATTGCTTGACTCTTTTCAATGTGTTTAGTAATTGGAATGATTGTATTTAAATCAGTGAAGTTACCATATGTTCTCGTAAAGAACTCGTGAGCTGAAGTTTCAAAATCATCTTCAATTGGTGATTGTTATAAAAATACTCTACTAAATTGATGTCTATGATATTTGGTCGATCTAAAAATCTTTTAAATCGTTTTTTACCATATACAAATAGTTTTTTATCTAATGGAAATTGATTTAGTAGTTCTTCTGAAAGAGAAAGACCTTCTGTATGATTGAATACTATCATAACCTCTTCATCTAAATTGATGACATATACATACACAACAGAAACGTGATCTGTATATACAGGTCTTTCTCCGTTACAGTATGTAGGCACAACTATCCAATCGAATTCTTTACTTTGTTCTAGGAAAGAATTAAACTCCGATGTTGTTTCGATGATTTTCATTACCTAGTAAATATAAGTAAACTAATTCAAATATACAAATAATTTTTTAATTTCTTTATCTATGTAAGGGGAGTAAATGGTATATTCAATATAATCAGTTAAAAAGTTCTTTAATCCAAGAAATTCTGAATCTTTTAACTCTACCATTCGTTTATTAGTGTCTGATACACCATATGTTACATTAAGGCCTTCTCGTATATCATTTAACGGGCCTGTTAACTTCCATTCAAGTGTAATAGCATTGTATAATGTTCTGTCAATACCACCTGACGATTGTTTCCAAAGTTTGTATTGGTCTTTATCAATTTCTGTAATATCTTCATATGTAGAAGTATTTCTTCTACGTAAAAAGTATCTAATTATTTTTCCAGCTTCAAAGTCTGATTCAGTTGGTATTGTGTATACTGTATAAGGAGCTTTAAAACTTGATTTGCTTTTAAGTGAATCGTATATTACATTTGTAGGATCTTTTACTGAATCAATATAAGGTATTAATTTTTTAGATTCTGTTCTGCTATATACAGCTCCACTTAATATAGTTCCATCGACGTATTTATGATAATAACCAATAAATTCCGTAGAGTCCTCAAACATCCATTCTTTACCATCTGTATGAAGATTGGTAATTATATGTGATTTAGGATAATATAATTTATTTCTTATCATGGTCTAGGTATTAATCTACATATTGTCGATAAACTAGTCGTCCAATCATTATTAGCAATAGTATGTTCTACTTTAGTTATAGTAAATGCAACTTTTGTTCCGTTTTTATCGGCATATACTGAAGGTAAGTAATTTGTAGTGATTGCATTTCCAAATACAAATCCTTCTAATCCATCTATAGTGGCTGAAAAATCAATAGGATATGGAATTGCTTCTTTAGAAGGTTTTGATCCAGGATCATTTCCACCTATATACACTCGGTTTAAAGCAGCTTGCAATGAAGTAATATCTTTAGCAGTTACTTCTGCAGAGTCGAATTTTAAAAGACACTCTTGTAATGTTGGTTTAGCAGTTTCAGCACCTGCTTGTTTTTGTGTAGACCCTCCAGTTACTGCACCTATTCCTGATGTATCAGCTTTTGCTAATGTGCTTGTATTTTGTACATACGCCATTGTTACCATTTCTGAAGGAATTTTAGCTACTAATGAAATTGCTCTACAAACGCTTTGTTCAGTTACCGCAGTTAATTCTAAAATTTGATTTTTTAATGGAGCGGCTATATAATTGGTATCAACTACTAAAAATTCAGAATCATCTTGACCGTCAGCGCCTTTTGCGTTTGTTGCTAATGACAATTTAAATCTAGTGCCACTGCAATAATGAATTCTATCAAATAATATTTTAAAAAATTTAGCGATTGTACTGTCTGCAGATTTACTTTTATCTTGAGTTGATTCTCCTATTTTAGATAGCGTATCAATAAGATAATCAATATTAATCATTGTCTTGCTTAAATCGCCTCCGGGGTCAGATGCAGTAAATTTAGCATCATAATCTCCAAAAGTAAAAGTATGATTAGTACCGTATTTGCATAGTCCAGGAAATAAAATTTCTTTTGGATTTGCTGATACTAAATAATCTGGACCAGGAATATTACCTAAGGTAATAGTACCGTTACATTTGAATGTGATATTTTTCATTTTATCACCACCCGCGTCTTCTAATACTTTTAATTTAATTAATTGAACTATCTTTTCCAGCGAAATAAAATACATAGAAGCATCTTCAGCTTTTTGANCTGCTTCTTTTGACTCAGTTGACTCGCTAGCGGTTCCCCATGATGAAGGCATTTTAACACATCCAACTGCATCTTCATTAACTACTCCAGGTTGTAATTGATCAGCTTTTGATTTTAATGTCGTTAATGCTTCTGATAAGCTATTATAACTAACTACATTTCCTAAAGGATCTGTTATCTTTTGACCTTTACTATCAGAAGCTGCATTGACATTACCTGCTAACGCTGCTATACCAGGCCCTATTCCATATGTAGTGCAATCAAATCCACCTGAGATATTAACTTGATATCCGAAATTATATACAACTCCTTTAAACATACCAGGCTTACCGCCCGCGGGGCCTGCATTATTCCATCCATATTGAACTACTAAATCAGCTCCTATATCAAAGAATGATTGCATTTTATCTAAATCTGCTCTGCTATATACTGTAAATGTTACTTCGCATTTTTTAATAGATCCAAAGTCTCCTTCATTAGATACTTTTACTGTATTAATATGAGGCTTAGGTAAAAACCTACCATCTTGAGTTGGCGTTTTACCTCTATATAATCCACCACCACCTACTCCAGCACCCGTAGGAGTTAATAATGAAGATGTTCTTTGATTTGTGCTATTACGAGCAGACGCTGTTGCATAAGCCATCTTTTTATATAACCATGCATGATCTGTACTGTTGCGATTTTCTGAACCGTAGATTGCTCTGCGTTGTGCTATTGCATCAAATATTGATTTCTCACAATCCGTAAAAAATATTGTTTGTTCTGCCATTATCTGAAACTATTTTGATCTATAAACAACTGTAATACTACTTGATAATCTCTAGGTACACGAACTTGAATACCAGGTTCTAAATATAAGGAATCCTTTCGTAATTCTGGGTTCGCTGCAGAAATAATCCACCATAATTCTGGATCTTGATAATATTTCCATGCTAATANNTCTAAACGTTCTCCNACACTCGTAACTACNTAAATATCATCAATGCTTTTTTCAATTACAGGATCTATTAACGAATCGTAATATCTTCGTTTATTTTCAGTATCCAATTTAGGAGTTTGAGTAAATGTGAAATTATCGTATCTTGACATAATTATTTGCTTTTGCTTTTAGACTTTGATCCTAATTTAGTAACTGAATCTTTTAACCAATCGCGATCTCCTTGAAGGCTATACGCTCTTCCCTTCACCTGTGGTCGGAAGTCTCCTACTATGGTAAATG
>B570J29611_1000048_pt1 | contig 11485 bp, 10 predicted proteins | sample LakMenEpi26Jun09_FD_29611 | JGI IMG/M metagenome (IMG submission 29611)
CGGGTAGGCGAAATTACTTACGATAAATCTAGTGCCGTTTTAAAGGGGATTTAGTCCAAGCCAGGGCGGTACTGGGCCTGCCACTGGCCAGAGCCTGGCAGTAGGTCATGTCTGAACATACCCGTGTTTCTATTCCAAGTAGAGGCAGGCTTTTTGGCCAGATTCTTACCTTCAGTAACTTGCTCAGCGTGAGCTGCCTCCAAGATGGCCACAACGACAGCCAACTCTTCAGGGCTAGGGTTACCGGCTATCACCTTGATGGTTTCGCCAATAGGTTCAGGGTTCATCACAGTGGGATGTTTCCGTGCTTCTTAGGAGGAGTGGTAGCACGCTTGGTCTTTAGAGCAGCCAGGGCCTTTATGACGCTTACTCGAGTGGCAGCTGGTTCGATGATGCCATCTAGTTCACCGCGTTCAGCGGCAAGGTATGGGCTAGCTACGTTGTATGTGTATTCAGCTGCTAGTTGGGCTCTAACCTTGGCAACATCTTCACCAGCTTCTTCAGCAGCTTTGATCTTGTCGCGGAACAAGATGTTAACAGCACCCTGTCCACCCATAACTGCAATCTCAGCTGTTGGCCAGGCGAGGTTGATATCTGCACCGAGTTGCTTAGAGCCCATAACAATGTATGCGCCTCCNTAAGCCTTACGGGTGATAACNGTTACTAGAGGAACAGTTGCTTCTGCATATGCATAAAGTAACTTAGCTCCACGTCTAATAACTCCAGCCCATTCCTGATCTGCTCCTGGTAGATATCCTGGAACGTCAACAAGGGTTAGTACTGGAATTGAGAAAGCATCAGCGAATCTAACAAATCTTGCAGCTTTCTCAGCAGCATCAATGTTTAGAGTTCCAGCAAGGGCACTCGGCTGGTTAGCCACAATAGCAATTGACTGACCTGCTACACGAGCAAAACCAATCAGGATGTTAGGTGCGAATAGTGGTTGGACCTCTAAGAACTGGTTGTCATCAACGATTGATTCAATGACTTTGATCATTGAGTAAGGCTGGTTAGGTGAGTCAGGAATGATGGTGTTTAGTTCGCGGTCAGCATCTGTGATCTCCAGAGCATCTTCACTTTCATAGTGCACAGTTTCACTCAAGTTATTCTCTGGCAAGAAGCTAAGCAGTGTTCTTGCATAATCCAATGCGTCATCTTCATCGCTGGCTAGATAGTGAGCAACACCTGAGGTCTTGTTGTGAGCAAGTGCTCCACCAAGTTCTTCCATCTCCACTACTTCACCGGTAACAGTCTTGATTACATCAGGACCGGTTACGAACATGTTTGAAGTCTTATCAACCATGATCACAAAGTCAGTAAGAGCAGGACCATACACTGCCCCACCGGCAGCAGGGCCCATGATGATAGAAATCTGTGGGATTACTCCTGAAGCCATGGTGTGACGCTTGAAGATTTCACCATATTTACCCAGAGCGATAACACCTTCTTGAATACGGGCACCACCTGAGTCAAGGATTCCAATAAGTGGAACACCTGTAGCGATAGCTAGGTCCATAATCTTGATGATCTTATTTCCAGCTGCTTCACCAAGGGAACCACCAAAGATAGTGAAGTCTTGAGAGAACAGGGCAACCTGACGGCCACCAATAGTTCCGATACCGGTTACTACAGAGTCACCGTAAGGACGGTTCTTGTCCATGCCGAAAGCAGTAGACCGGTGTCTAACAAACTCATCCATCTCAACAAATGAACCTGGGTCTAGTAGTAGCTCGATACGCTCACGAGCGGTCTTCTTGCCCTTAGCGTGCTGTTTAGCAATAGCTGCCTCACCGCTTGCATACACAGCTTCGTGGTAGCGGTTACGTAGGTCTTCGATCTTGCCTGCAGTAGTTGAAAGGTCAGGCGTGTTCTTCTCGGTCAAAGCTGTTCTCCAATTGAGGTTGTGCAGAGGTTCTCTTCGCTCAAAAGCAACTCTATCCAAGAGGTGTCGGTTGGAGGGTCTAACCTTATGGCTATGGAACTAAAACTGAGTAGTGAATTTGCCTCCAGAATTGAGTATTTACCTGAAACAGGCTCCACAAACACTGATTTATTGGCGTTTGCAGTAAGTAAACCTGAGTTATGGACTGATTTTTCAGTTCTGCTTACAGATAACCAAAATGCTGGCAGAGGCCGCCTTGATAGGGCTTGGGTCACTCAGCCAGGAGCAGGATTGGCAGTCTCGGTGTTGTTAAGACCAAAAGCTTTTGGTATTGAAGCTTTTGGCTGGCTTCCACTTCTTGCCGGTCTTGCCATGAAAAACGCTGTTTCATCTTTGATTGAAGATCAAGAAGTCAGTTTGAAGTGGCCAAACGATGTTCTAGTAAATGGAGAGAAGATCTCAGGTCTTCTAGCCGAGGTTCTGCCGAACGGTCAAGGTGTCGTTATCGGAGCAGGGTTGAACCTCAAACAGTCAAAAGAAGAACTTCCTATCGAGAACGCAACATCTCTAGGTTTGCATGGAGTTACAAACTTTGAACTCGATGATGTTCTGGTTAGGTACCTGGCATCATTCAGAAGGCTTTATGAAGAATTCTCAGATGCCTCAGGTGATGCTGAAGAATCAGGTCTTCATCTCTCGGTTCAGGAAGCTTCCTCGACTATTGGTTCTACCGTGAAAGTTCTTCTGCCAGATGGCTCAGATTTCGCAGGTAAAGCAGTTGGGCTTGATGGCACGGGAAGGCTACTTGTCGCCATGTCCGATCCAGTTGAGATTCGTGCCGTTGCAGCGGGGGACATTCAACACTTGCGACAATAGGTGTTGTGTCCACATCTCAGTCATTCGAAGAGCAGAGCTTTGTCATACTCAGAAGGCATGGCGCAGCCCTAATCTATCCAGTTGTCTTTTTGCTGGTTGATGCTGGCCTTTACTTATTTATTGAATGGCGACTTACTGAAACTTGGCAAAGACAAGCTTTGCTAGGAGCTGTTTTAGTTGTTGGCTTATTGCTCTGGTTTATTCCGTCTCTCAGGTTCTTTACCAATAGGTATGAACTCACTAGCACCAGGGCAGTGGTTCANTCAGGNNTNTTTGGAACTAAGACTGAAGAAGTTCCATGGGGTGAAGTAACCGGTGTGAGTATTTCTCGAGGTGTTAGTGCTTGGCTTCAAGGAGCAGGGGATGTTCGCCTGCACCGTGAGTTTGGTCAAGACATCGTTTTGAAGCGAGTCCCAAAAGCTAAGAAACTATCTCGCGAGATTGAACAGTTCCTTGGCAAGAGATCCAAGTCTTCTGGAATGAGAAGATAAAGCGTGACTAAATCTGTTGGAGTAATCGGTGGTGGGCAATTAGCCCGAATGATGATTGCTCCTGCTAAGGCGCTTGGCATAGACATCAAAGTACTTGCAGAGTCTGAGGGTAGCCCAGCACAAGGTGCTGCCACACAAGTTGGCGACTACAAGGACTTAGACACAGTTCTGCAGTTTGCCAAAACCGTGGATGTCATCACTTTTGATCACGAGCACGTTCCACTACAAATTCTTGAACATTTGGAAGCTGAAGGTTTTATCGTTGAGCCTTCATCGAAAGCACTACGTTTTGCTCAAAACAAACTAGACATGAGAGAAAAAATCACTCAACTTGGAGTGCCTAGTCCTGATTGGGCTAAGGTCTCAACTGCAGCAGAGTTAGATCAATTCATTCAGAGCCACGGCGGAGTTGCAATTCTGAAAACCCCAACCGGTGGTTATGACGGTAAAGGTGTCAAGGTAGTTAGATCAAGCGCTGATGCAAATGATTGGCTAAACGGTAATCCTTTGCTGGTTGAAGAAAAAGTTAACTTTGTGAGAGAGCTTGCTCAGCTTTCCGCTAGAAACCGTTCAGGTGAATGGTCTAGTTGGGACNTAGTTGAAACAATTCAAAAAGATGGGGTCTGTGCAGAGGTTAACTCTCCAGCACCGAATGCTAACTTTGCACTTGCTTCTCAGATTGCTAAGACCATCGCGGAAGGCCTTGATGTTACCGGTGTTCTTGCGGTTGAGATGTTTGAAACAGTTGATGGCAGGCTACTGGTTAATGAATTAGCCATGCGTCCACATAACTCAGGACATTTCAGTATTGAAGGATCTGCAACCAGTCAGTTCGAGCAGCACATTAGAGCTGTTTCAGGAATGCCTCTGGGGGATACTTTCCCTTCAAAGACTTACTCAGTGATGTTGAATCTTCTGGGGCTAAACGATAGTAATGACTTTGGTTTGGTGGATAGAGAGCTTGATGGAGCCAGTGTTCATGTTTATGGCAAGGCACCTAGGGTTGGCAGGAAGATGGGCCACATCACCGCNATATCAAATGAATCTCTCGCTGACGCTAGGCAAATAGCGACCGGAGTCTTCAAAGGGCTGCAAGCCTAACCAGTTTTTCTTAGATGCGAATCTAAAATCAAAGGGAAGAAGTTATCTGCCCTTTAGGCATCTGTTTAGGAGAACCCCATGACTCAACCACTCGTAGGTGTTGTAATGGGTTCGGATAGCGACTGGGCAGTGATGAGTGATGCAGCTCAAGCTCTCAAAGAATTTGGTATTGAGTATGAAGTTGAAGTGCTCTCTGCTCACAGAACTCCTGATCGAATGATGGAGTGGGGTAAAGCAGCTGCAGGTCGTGGAATCAAAGTTATTATCGCTGGAGCGGGCGGGGCAGCCCACTTACCAGGCATGATTGCCTCAGTGACAACCCTTCCTGTTGTTGGTGTTCCAGTAAAGCTAAAGAATTTAGATGGAATGGATTCACTTCTTTCTATTGTTCAGATGCCGGCAGGTATCCCAGTGGCAACAGTTTCTATTGATGGAGCTAGAAATGCTGGTATCTTGGCTGCTCGAATTATCGGCGCTTTTGACCCTAAGGTTGCNAAAGCNCTTGAAGCGTTCAGTGCAGATCTTGCAGACCAAGTTGCAACAAAAAACAAGAACCTTAAATCCAAGTTATGAGCCCAAGAGATAATTCTCGCGAACTGAATACTCCNTTTCGCAATGTTGATAGAGCTGACTCGAGACAATTAGTCAAGCGAGCCGGCTGGATAATTGCCCTGAACCTATTTGTCCCAGGTTCGGTTCAGGTTGTTGCAGGAAATAAAAAACTTGGCCGTATTGGAATTCTGTTTACTTTGGGCTTCTGGTCATTTCTAGCCATTTCGCTTTTGTTTGGACTCATTTCTAAAGTTGCGCTTTTCACCCTTATTTCTGCTCCTATGGTGGCAACTCCAATCGGTATTGGCTTTGCGATTTATGCTGCGTTGATTGTTGTGACAACTCTTGATGCAGTCAGGTTGATGTATGCACACAGAATCACGACAAGATTTAAGGCTGTTCTTGTTGTTCTTGTTTTAGTTACCGGAACATTTAATGGTTATGTGGCAGGAACTATTGGATCAACAGCACTTGCTGCTTCTAATTTCACTTCCACCACTTTCAAGAACACTGAAGCTTTTCAACCTAGCAAGGGTAGATACAACATCCTCATTCTCGGTGGAGACTCAGGAGCAAACCGTTTAGGTCTTCGTCCTGACAGCATTTCTATCCTTAGCGTTAGCGCGGATACTGGCGTTGCAGTAAACATTGGTTTACCGAGAAACCTAACTAACATTCGATTTAAAGAGGGCACTCCAATTAGGAGTGTCTATCCATATGGATTTAATAACAACTGTGGTGGGGAGTGTTTCCTAAACTCCATCTATAAAACAGCGATGGATAATCACAAAGATCTTTACCCAGGCATTGCCAAGAAGGGCTCAACTGCTGGAGTTGAAGCAACCAGATCTGCAGTTGAATGGGTTACCGGTTTAGAGATTGACGCCTATGTTCTAATCAACATGAACTCATTCGTTGAACTTATTGATGCTCTTGGTGGGATCACTGTGAATGTTAAGAANGCGCTTCCTATTGGTGGTCAGCAGGATTGCGTTCCAGCTGATAACGAACGTGGATCTTATTGTCCTGATGCTCTGGGTTGGATTGAAAAAGGCAGACAGCACATGGATGGTCGAACTGCTCTTTGGTATGCAAGATCAAGACACAACACTAACGACTATGACCGCATGAAGCGTCAAAGAGAAGTTGAAAGAATTGTGTTGAAGAAAATTGATTTGCAGACACTTCTATTTAGACTCAATGCGGTGGCAGGGGCAGGGGCGAAGTTAATCAAGACTGACATTCCAGGAAGCTCATTACCAACACTTATGGATTTAGCGCTTAAAGCGAGATCTGCAGGATTGAAGAGTTTACAACTTTCATATCCAACCATTCAGGCTGATAATCCCGATTTCCGCCTAATGAGACAACTGATTCAACAAAAAATAAAGAAGTATAAATAGGTTTCTCCCAGTTTCGCACAAGAGATTTAACAGGTCTAAAAGTTAGTCTGGGTTTATGAAAAACCTTCGAATTGCAGTTCTTGCCCTTGTATTGGCCGCATCTGTTTCAGGATGCTCTCTTTTATACCCAAATATGGGTAAGCCGACTGATTCTCCAACGCCAACAGTCACTGACACGGAGACACCTAAACCTACTGAGACACCTACTGAAACCCCAGAACCTACCAAACTTCCAGCAACGGTTGAAATCATGGACGCCTATGTTGATACTCAAGCAGGTGTTCTTCAGGTCGTCGCTCAGATCACTAACTTCAGTGAAGATGGTGGAACTTGCACAGCAACATTCACTGGTGGTGACAAGAGCACATCGGTAACAGTGACTTCTGAATCAAACGCTGCAAATACGCAGTGTAAAACCATGGAGATTCCTTTGGGGGTATTGGCTAAGGGTGCAGGTGTAGTTACCGTCAAATATGACTCAGCTGTTCACTCTGGTCTATCTTCAGGAACCTCGGTAGTTATTCCGTGATCTATAGCCGGTTGACCAAAGGCGTAGTCGCAGTGCTGGTAGCACTGCTGACTTCACTTGGGCTGACCGCAATAACTCCAGTAACAAGTGCATCAGCACTTGATGGGAAGAATTTTGACCCAGGGCTAATTATTAGCGACAGTGTGTTCTTTGATTTTGGAACTATGACCGCCGAAGACATTCAACGATTCCTGGATTCTCAGGTGCCGGTGTGTGGATCGGGTCCGACCGGGATGCCATGTCTCAAGAATTACAAAACTGACACCCCAGAAAAGATTGCCGAGGTTGGCAAGTGCCAATACATGCCCGCCCAGAAGAATATTTCAGCTGCGCAAATTATCTTTAACATCTCTAGGGCTTGTGGCATTAATCCACGAGTGCTACTTGTCACTCTGCAAAAGGAACAGGGGCTTGTCCAAGCAAAAATTCCTTCACCATATATGTATAGAGCGGCGATGGGTTATGGTTGCCCGGATAGTGACCCTGGTATTTGTGGAAAAGTTTGGACTGGTCTTTTCAACCAGCTATACAAAGCTGCTGGACAGTTTCAGTGGTACGGAGATCCAAACGGTTCATTTACTTACCTTCGTCCTGGCAGACAGGTTTCCATTTCTTACCACCCTGATGCAGCAAGGGCCTGTGGCAAGCAGAGCTTTACCCTTAAGAGCCAAGCAACGGCAAACCTGTACTACTACACGCCATTTGTGCCTAACAAGGCATCTCTGGGTAATTTGCGTGGAACAGGAGACAGATGCTCTTCTTATGGCAATAGAAACTTCTGGCGATTTTATTGGGATTGGTTTGGAAGTCCAATCGGCGGTGGATTCTTACTAAAGAGTGCTACCAGCGATCCTTACTTCATTTCCAATGACATTAAATATCCGCTTTCAGATCCAGACCTAGTTAAGGAACTAGCACCGCTGGGTCCTCTGGGTGAAATCTCGAAGGAATATCTAGATTCATTTAAGACTGGAATTCCTCTCACACGCATTATCAAGACAGTACCAGTCAATAACGTAAGTACACACTTCTTTATTAGTGGTGGTAAAAAGTATCTAATTTCCAATTGCGAACAGGCAACAAACCTTGGGCTTGATTGTCAAGCGGCTGTTGCACTAACGCAGGTTCAATTAGATGCCTTACCAACCGGACCTTTTAGATCTGACATCACTGGGGTAGTCAAGGGTGCACCTGTTGCTCCGGCGACTACATCATCTTTCTTCTTAGTAAATGAGACCAAGAAGTATCCGGTTGACTGCGCGAAGATTCATTTGCTGGGCTTTACCTGCACCAATGCAAAAGAGCTCAAACAGGCAGAACTTGACGCCTTACTGACCGTCAGGTTATCAGCGGCAGCCCTGGGAATATCTTCAATGCTAAATCTCACAGACGGTTCGAGAGTTTTATTGAGAGCTGGAGAAAAACGTGAAGTGTTAGATGATGCTTCGCTGACTGCAGAAGGAATTGGCTCAATTGCGCCATCTCCATTGAAACTGAAAGACTTTGATTATCTTCCATGGGGTTTACCAGTTGCGTTAGATGGAAGCCTCTTTGCCAATAAAGATCTAAAGAGAGACGCAGTTTTAGCCGGTGGAGTGATGTATGACATCGACCCAGAAACTAGAAAAGAAATTGACTTCACAAAGATTTTCAGAGCAACAACAGGAACTTTGAGTACTGCAGGTATGAGCAAGGTGCCTGAAGCTAAACCGCTTGGCAGCTTGATTGTTGATGATAATGAACATACCTGGCTGCTAAGTAAGAGTGGAAAGACCAAGGTGGAGAGCACATCCACTTGGGTTAAGAAGGCAGCTGAAGTTCCCAACTCTTTAGCTGAAAAGTTCCCAACCACCGAGGATGTCATCACTGGGGCTAACTTCATCAAGGCTGACACTCAAAAGACAGTGTTCCTTTTGAAAGACGGTGTTATTAGAGCCACATTCAATGAGGCTGATAGGGCGATTTTGGCAACTGGGTTGTCATCAACCAAAGTGATACCGGTAAGCGTTTCAGGGCTGAGCTTCATTCCAAGAAGCGTGATGGTTTTACCTCCTGGTTTGGTAGTGAAGAACAAGCAAACAGGTGTTGTTGGAATCATTGATTCTCCAAGTAGTACGATTTCATTCAATGACAAGTCAATGAAGTTGAAGTTGGCCGAAGCAAGAATACTGACGACCATTCAGCTAGTTGGCTATCCGAGTGCCACAACTTTTGGTCCATACAAGCTTTCCTGCGCCGGTCAGATTTATGTTGTGGCAAATTCTTTTCTTCATGAGACAAAGCTTGATGTTGCCAAGGAATTACCGGGTGTCTCAACTAAGTTGAGTGATGCAGTTTGTTCTCAACTAACCATTACGGATAAAAGCTTTGGTCGATACATAGGTCACTCATTCATCGATCCGGTATCGAAGAAGACAATAAAGAAGGCCTACAAGATTGTTAAGGGAAAACGACTTCCGTTTATAAATCTTGCTCAGTACAAACTAGATAATCTGACTGAACCACCATTGATCTGGGTTGATGATGATTTTATTAAGAACCTGCCGCTGGGCGCTCAGATGCCAGTGAAGTCAACGGTTGTTCCAAAGCCACCAATAGTTACTCAACCTAAGACATACACGATTGTTGCAGGGGATACTCTTACGCTCATTGCAACTAGATTTAAGACAACTGTGGCAAGGCTGATGGAACTTAATAACTTGGTGAACTCAGATCGAATCAGAATAGGCCAAGTTCTAAAACTGCCTTAGCGTCTGATCAAACGAGTAATCGGGCCTCTACCGATCTGCTCAAGCTGTTTGCGCTTAGGCTTCTTTGAATTCTCTTCTAAGAGTTTTTCTGGATCATAAGACTTCACTGCAAACAGGATTAACAGCATCATCGCTGATCCAATTAGGAATCTTGATTCTGTGATGCCTCTAACTAACTGGGTCATGAGTATTAGAAGTGGCCATAGATAAAGAGCATTGGAGTGGTGAACGCCTAAACGCCAGGTTTTCACAAAGACGCGAGTTAAGAGTATGCCGAAAAGGATAAGCCCAACAGCGCCAAGCTGAAGCCAAATATCCAAGTAGGCGTTATGCGCTTGGTAATACTTTTCACCGTTGATGACAATCAAACCTTCGTAAGGCTTTACTCCTGGCACCCAAGCTCCAATGAAGCCCCAACCTTCTAAAGATCTTTGTTCAATTAATGAGGCAACACTTTCCCAGATATCAGTGCGGTGAGTCATGTCGGGTGATTTACCCAAGAACTCAAAGACCTGTCTTCTAAATACCAGAACTAAGAAAACACCGATTCCAGCTATAGACCAAGCGATGTGGTAATACCTGTGACGAGTTGCTTTGTCTTTTCCTTCAGCAGCCAAAGAAACAATGGCTGCCAGCAGAACGGCAACTGACGCAAAAATCATTCCTGCTGATTTTGAAACAAAAACTAATATGACTGCTGCAACCAAGCTGATGATGCTGAGTGTGCGAGTCTTTTTCTTGATGGCAGCTTCAATAGCAAAAGTAATTACACCAATTAGAGCCCAAGCGGCAACATAGTTATTGCTAACCAGGTTTGGATTACCAAGCATCAACCTGATTAGGCCACCGTCTAAATAGTTTTCACTTTCAGCAAAGGCATACCTAGCGTTGGGGAAAATTGTTGAGAAGACTGCGATAGCCAGCATTCCAAAAACAATGCCTCGGATTGTGTTGGCAAAGATAACCAGAATCTGTCTCCAGCTGAAGGTTGCGGCAAAGAATAGAGCAATGACTGTCACACCCATTTGGATGACAAAGCTACTCACTGTCTGCAGTGGGTATACAGACCAGGTTGAGCTTGCGATCATTAGGGCAAGAAGAAGGTTGAGCTCAATAGGCATCTGCCTAATGACTCTTCTCCAGTCGGCCTTGATTAGAAAGTATGTGCAGCCAGCAACGGTTGCAATAGCCCCTAAAAGCCATAAGCCCCACACAAAGTTAGGTCTGATGTAATCCTCACCAAATAGAGAGTCACCAGATATGAGAACGACTAGGGCGAGGTATGCCAAGGCACGGGCCAAGGGCCCAGCTTTCTTGAGTTTGTTTTTCTTTGTTTTAGTCATTTTCCCTGCCCCAAGTCTATGGGTGGCAACGGCTTACCTGAAAGGGGCTTAGTTAGGCTTAGTGAGTGCTCGTCAAACTAACCAATCAGGCTCTGCCCTATGCATGGGGGTCTAAAACCCTCATCAGCGATTACTTTGGCATAACTGAAACAGGTGAGCCTATGGCTGAGATCTGGTTTGGAACTCATGATGGGTCACCTACCGAGGTGGTTGGCACAGACGTTTCTCTTCAGGCACTGCTTCAAGATACTGGCAGAACTTCTAGGCTGCCTTTTCTTTTGAAGATACTGGCCGCTGAAGCGCCACTATCTATTCAGGCTCATCCAAACCCAGCCCAGGCTATTGAAGGTTTTGCTAGAGAAAANGCNGCNGGNATTCCTATTGANGCATCCCATCGAAACTATAAAGATGACAAGGCTAAGCCAGAACTTATTGTTGCTCTGACCGAGCGCTTTGATGCTCTAGTTGGGTTTAGTTCTCCTGCTCTAATCAAAGAAAAGTTTTCTGAGTTGTTAGAAGTCAGTACCAGCGAGAAGTTAACCGAAGTTCTAACTAAGT
>B570J29611_1000050_pt1 | contig 11273 bp, 3 predicted proteins | sample LakMenEpi26Jun09_FD_29611 | JGI IMG/M metagenome (IMG submission 29611)
CCTATACTCTTCTTCCCTTCGCTTGTCTCCTAAAGGGAAGCAAAAGGGAAAAGGACGTCCTGTTCGTAACCTCCTCCCTTTGCTTCCCCAAAAGGGACAAGCGAGGCCCTCTCTCCCTTTAGGTAAAGAAGGCTATTCGCATAAAAAGAAAAGCAAAAGTGGTTCGATGGTCACCCTTTCAAACTTCCCCGAAGGGAAGGAGCGAGGCCGTGGATTTACCGATGCAAGAGGGAGAAACCTTTTGCAAGGATCTAAAAAAAAGATCAAATGGTTTAGTGGAAAAGCAGAAATACAAAAAGCTTATGATCAAGGTTCTTTAGGGATCCAACAAAAAGTTTGGATCCGCATTGAAGGAGATTGCGAAAATGGAAATGATCCTGAAAACCCAATTGAAATCCAAATTCAATCATCTGCTTTTTGTAGAAAAATATATCCAAGATATCAAATCCATACGGATTCTAGTGGCCAGAAAATAGCAACATTTGTTCAAACCACTGCTGGCAGAGTCTTAGTTAATGAAATTCTAAACATTCGTAAATTGGAATTTTAAAAACAAATGGTATCTCCACTCCTTTTGCACGAATTACCCTCTTAAAAGGGTTCCGCTTCTTTTGCTTCTTGCATCTCTTCCCTTGTAAAAGGGACGAGATGCTAGACAAGCGGGACCTGAAAGGTAACCCAAAAAGAAAAAGAGAAAGCAAAAGGAAAATGAGAAAGGGGTTCGTTGGCCACCCCCTCTTGCATCATAGATGCACGGGATATGAATATACAGCGCTTTGCGTAAAGAGGGACTGTATATTCATATCCCAACGAGCTCCCTCGTCTTGTCTAGGCAAGAACATCTAGTATTCTTCTCCTCTTTACCTGCAAGAGGAGGGTAAAGAGGGTAAATGCAAGAGGGGGAATTTTTTATTCCAGACAATTTTAGAAAATTTAGAGACTCATTTTGAGTTTCTATAAAAGCTTAAAAATGACAAAATGTATTTTTTCAATCGCTGTTTTGATAAAAACCGTTTAAAAGCACTCATTCTTTGGTTATTAAATAATACGGATGAGGATACAACATTAGAAATTGTAGAAAAATTAAAAGATTTAGGTTTTCAATATGCAACCAAAGCTGGTTTATCTTTAAGCATTGATGATTTAAAAATACCTCCTAGAAAAGATTGGGTTGTTTCTGAAGCAGGAAAATTAGTAGACGATACTCATCAGGAATATCTTCGAGGTAGAATTACTTCAGTAGAGAGCATTCAACAATTAGTAGACACATGGCACAGAGCGAGCGAAATATTAAAAAAAGAAGTTATTCAGCATTTTCAAGCAACTGACATACTAAATCCTGTTTACATGATGGCATTTTCTGGGGCACGAGGAAATATATCACAAGTCCGTCAGTTAGTTGGTATGAGAGGCTTAATGGCTGATCCACAAGGTCAAATTATTGGTTTTCCTATTCGAAGCAATTTTAAAGAAGGATTGACAGTAACTGAATACATGATTTCATGCTATGGAGCACGAAAAGGTCTTGTCGACACCGCACTTCGAACGGCTGATGCTGGATATTTAACTCGTCGTCTAGTAGATGTTTCTCAACATGTGGTAGTAAGAATTCCTACATGTGCTACGAAAAAAGGAATTTTTCTTAAAGATATAAAAGATTCAGGAAAAGTTCTACTTTCATTAAAAGATCGCTTAATAGGTCGCGTCTTATCGGCTGATGTGCTTAGTTCCCGCTCTTCTAACGTACAAACGGAAATACTTTCCTCCTCTTTACCTGTAAGAGGAGGGCAAAGGGAAAGAGGGTACAGACAGCAAGAGGAAACTGAACTGGGAACCCCTTCTCTTATTGGTTTTCGGAATCAAGAGATTTCACCTTCTTTAGCAACAAAACTTGCATATTATCACAAAAAAATTTTAGTAAGATCACCTTTAACTTGTTCTGCTCAAAGTGGAATTTGTCAAATGTGTTATGGGTGGAGTCTTTCTGAAGGTCGTTTAGTGACTTTAGGTGAAGCAGTTGGGATAGTTGCTGCTCAATCTATCGGTGAACCGGGAACACAACTTACTATGAGAACATTTCATACAGGAGGTGTATTCTCTGGCGATGTTTTAGATGAGATTAAGGCACCTTTTCCATCTCAAGTTTTTTTTAATCGTCCATTAGAAGGTGTTTTGATAAGAACTCCACATGGAAAAATAGGTTTTTTAACTCGAAATAAAGGCCAAATTGTATGTAAAAAAATATTCTTGTCCTCTTCGTCCCTTGTACAAGGCAAAAAAGGGACGCAAGAGAAACAGGGTTTTGCCCCCCTTGCACAAAGTGGGACGGTAGCAATGAACAGGGAAAAAAATTGGAATGACAAAAATTCAGAAAATTCTTCATATGACTCTTCTATTCTTCAACAAACTGGAGAAACTACTGTTTTTCAAATAGAAAGGTCTACTATTCTTTTCGTTCGTCATAAAGAAAATGTTCCTAAAGATTATCTTTTAGCTGAATCATCCTCTTTACAAAGCCAAACAAATGAGCGTGCAGAGGCAAAAAAGATCGTTTTTTCTGATATTTCCGGTCAGGTTTTCTTTAGTCAAATGGTAGTTGGAAGAATGCTGGATAAAGATGGTCAATTGATCTGTTCCTCGCGTGATTTAGGATCTATTTGGATATTAGCGGGTCAAAGTCCCGAAACAAGGTTTTTTTTACCTTTTTATAAAAAAGGATCTCATTTAGTAAATCAAAGTACTTTAATTGGACGTGCTCATTTTGGTTCTTTCACTTTTTCTTCTTCCCCATTTGATAAATTTTCAATTCTATCTCCCTCGCAGGCCTCGCTCGTCCCCTTGGGGGAAGTAAAGAGGAGTGGCCGTGCATCGTTAGATGCAAGAACTGCTAAAAAAGAAAAATTTTTAATTCCTCCCTCGTCTAGTATCTCTTCCTTAGTAAAAGAGACGAGATACAAGAAGGAAAGGGAAACTAAAGTTTCTGCAAAAAATCTCTTTTCTTTTAAAATAGGAAATATTTGTCACATCGAAAAACTTGGTTCTTTTTATATTTTATCTGGAACACCCTACTCTGACCCAGATAAAACAAAGGAAAAATTCCTTAGCGATACAATATTCTTTCCAAAAAACAGTTTTCTTTTGCATGGAGATCAAAATAAAGAAAAAACTCCCAATGGTTTCTCCGAAAGATTTTTTTCCAGCGGGAAAAACAATGATTTTGGAGCCTTTTTAGGAGAAAAAAAGAGTTTTTATAGAATTGAAAGTTCTCCCTTTCTTTCGTCTTGGAAAAAACTAAAAAACAAATTGCAAAGAAGAACAACTTTAGTTTCTATTCCAAAGATGTGGCGAAATCTTTTTTTTATTTGGTTTTCGAAAAGATATGCTTTTAAAACAGGCGGTAAAGCTTGGTGGGAGAGTCGGTATTATAATGATTTGAAAGGCGGGAGCTTTTTACTCTCAGAATCTTCTGATTTTATTTTTAATGATGGTCATATTTTTTTAAATGCGCGATCTTTCTCTTTTGAAAAATCAATTTTAAAACATAATTACACAAGAAAAAGAGATTCGAAGAATTTAAAAAATTCAAATGAGTCACTGATTTCTCCTTTAAAAACAAAACTTTTCCTTTTGGGAATGGGGACTGCTCATTATAATTTTGATTCTTCGTCGTTTTATGAAGATAATGGTTTCTCAGATTTCAAAAAAAGAAGGACCTTTTTCACGCCTCAAACTTCTTTTATTGCAGGTGATAAAACTACGAAAAGAAGATGGGTTTCTAAACGGTTCCCTCTCGCTTTTCAATATAATCTACAGGGTTTGGAAAAAAGAGAAATTTCACTGGTATCTGGTTGGGCCGTTTGGGAAAATAATTTTAAAAATGATAAAATAAAAAAAGAATATTTTTTACAACGCAAAATTTTAAATCGGTTGTCCCAATCTAAAACTTTCCTTTTCCCTCAAGTGTCTCCCTTTTTTCCCCGTTTTTCTAGCGTACGAACATACATACCCTCTTTAACCGAAGGAGGAAAGTACAGACAGCAAAGGGAGAAAGATCATTTAACACCTGTTCCTGTCTTTCTGAATTCTAAATCAAAAACAGAAAAAAACTTTTCTATAACTTTTGGAACAAAAATTAAAAAGAAGAAAAAAGAATGGAAAAGAAATCCATTCCAAATTGAATCTTTAAAAAAATTCGAAGAATTCGAAAAATCCAAAGCAGTATCTAAGAGTTCGAAGGTTTTTCTTGCGTCTCTTGCATCAGAAGATGCACGGCCTCGCTCCTCCCCTCCGGGGAAGTATGAAGGGGCTCGATGGCCGCCCCTTTTTACGCGGAGCGCGGCCTTCGAGGGGGTGGCTAACGAATCCCTTTTGGAAAAGAAACTTTTTGATGTTCCAATAAAAAGTTTTTTATTTAAACAAAAAAAGAAAGATGTTTTAGAAAAAAGTCTTTTCTGGAGAAATTGTTTTTTATCTAAAATCCCTTGCTTCCCCAAAAGGGACGAGCGGGAGGCGTCCACGATCCTTCTAAAACCAAAGAATCCGTTTCATCAAATTTCTTTTTATGAAAAATCTTTTAGAAATGTGACACCTTTTTTAAAGGAATTTGAAAACCTAAATTTAGTTTTCAAATATCCTGAAAAAACCAATTTATCTTCAAAAAAATTAGTATCCCTTTGCTTCCCTCCTTACGCGAAGCGAAAAGGGGTTCGATGGCCACCCCTCTTTACGCGGAGCGCGGCCTACGAGGCGGACAAGCGGAAAAATCAAAAAAACCGGATCTCTATAAAACCAGGATGGATTTATATTCCTAAAAATTCTTATAGAGCTGTTAAACTTCATAAATCTTATAAACCTATTGGAACTGGTTATTGGGAAGGCGTTGAAAAAAGTAATTTTGATCCGTGGACTGTACAAGTTGAATGTTTGCCTCGAATTTTTCCTTGCTCAAAAATATTTTGTAAAGATATTAAACATCCACATTTTTCTAAATTTTTCAATTTGAATTTACAAACTCTTCCCATAGGATACGGGTGCGAGATTCGATCTTCAACCAATATTTTAGAAAAGAATGGGAAACAGTTTTTCTCATTAGCAAAAGAAAGTACAACTATAAAACTTTCTGAAATAAGAATTTCACTTTGGTTGCAATCTTTTATTTCTTTTTACTCAAAAAAAATGTGTTCTAAGACTTTTAAAATCTTAGAGCCAGTAATTTGGAAAACTCTTTTAAAAAATATATTTTTAAAAAGATTGATCAAATCACGTCTTTCTATACAAATTCTCTCAAACTTAAAATCCCGTTTTTCTTTTTTGAATGAAAATATTCAAAAGACTTCATCCGGAGATAATTTTGAAATTTATCTGAACTCAAAAGAACAAAAAAACAAAAGCGGTATACTTTTTCTTTTAGTAGCTGATCAAATAAGGGATGCATCCCACTTTTCCTCCTTTGGAGAACAGCGAAGGGGTTCGATGGCCACCCCATCGAAGGCCGCGCTCCGCGTAAAAAGGGGCGGCCATCGAGCCCCTTCATACTTTCCGGGAGAGGAGGAGCGAGGCCGTGCATCTACCGATGCAAGAGGGGGAAAAAATTTTCAATTTCAATGTGTTCAAGCATTTGACAAAAGAAAAAGAGATCAAAATAAAATACCTTTCTCTCATCACTTCCTTTTCTTGGTTCGAAAAATTCAAATAACCCCTCTTTTAAGCAGAAAAGATGAAAAAAGAAGATTTTTTAAGTTAGGAAAAGCTGAAACTTTTTCTCAAAACTTATACAAGCAAAAAAACCCTTTTCCAAACTTTACAGAAAATACTTTTTCAAACAAAAAATTAAAATATCAACAGTTTCCATCAAAACTGAGTCGACTAGCTTCACTTATTTTTACTCCTAATCCTAAAATTAATAAAAAATCGAATTGCGCAGGCCGGGACCCTTCCTTATCTTCCATTCTCTACGAGCAAAAGGTAAAATGGAAACCTTTTTCTTCACTTTGTTGTTTGTACCCTCAAGAGAGTATATACATTCGTACACTCAAAGAGCGGGAACAAGGCCAAGAAACAAAAAGAAGAGAATTAAAACGAAGTGGAACTAAATTTTATAAATTTTCAACTCCTTTGAGAAAACCCTCAAAATACTCAAGATCTTCTTTTTTCCATTCAATCTTTCCGGATGCAAATTATTTTTTAACATCTATTAAATCTTTTAATGCAATTTCTACTGACCAATATAAAATATTTGGACGATGGAAAAAATTCTATAAAAAAAAGAAACCTTCCAATGGTATAAGTATTTTAGACATAAAAGTTTCTAAATTTTCAATTCTATCTCCTAAAGAGAATGGTTTAATTTCTCAATCAAAGGATTTTTTAGAGCAAACTCAAAGAGAAAATTTAAAGAATTTCCCTAAAATTGACAAGTCAGTTTTAATGGAAACACCAACACTTGTGAACGGACATCAAAATGGGTTTCCTTTAAAAGGTTATTCTATAAAAAGTTTTTTTCCTTCTCGCAAACAAACAAAAAACAATAAAAAATCCAAATTTTCAATTGGAAAAACGAAACTCTCAAAATTTTCAATTCAACACACCAACCTAGGTCAATTTTTAATTCCTAAAAGAAAAACAATTTTTTATTTTTATAAAGCACTAAATCTGATCAAATTCATTGTATATTGGGATGAATCAACCAAAAAAATACCAGATGGCTTAAAACCAAATTTTAAAACATCATTTCAAATTGATTCCCATTCTGGCAAGGTAAACTTATATTTTGATTTTATTCCTTTGGAAAAATTCTCTTTTAAAACTGGGACGCCATCCTCCTTTTCCATTAAAACTTCTCCTTTTTCCGCTATCGTCCCTTATAAAACGGAAGATAAAAAAGAAAAGGGACCGACGGAATCTCTTTTGTCTAAAGATGAAGGTGAGATACTTTGTAAAAATTCTCAAACCGGTTTGCTCGCTTCAAAGGAGACAAAGACTCACGCTCTTCTAACGTACGAGCGTACATACCCTTTTTACCCTCCTCTTGCAGGTAAAGAGGAGGAGGAAAAAGACATCAACGAGGTACCCCCTCGCGGGCCGGGGGTGGCCATCGAACCCCTCCATACTTCCCTCCATACACAAAGCGCAAAAGGGACAAGCGAGGAAATAGATCTACCGATGCAAGACGTAGAAAAATTTCAAAATTTAAACAGAAAGAAAAGTTCGTGTGGACCTGTGTTAACAAAAGGAGATCAATATAATTTATCTATTGAGCAAGAAAAACCAATTGTTTCTATAGGTCAATTACTTCATTATGGTGAAGAGATAGCCTCAAATATAGCTACGGCACAACCTGGTCAAATTATTGCAATAGATAAAAACAAAGTTTCTATTAGAAAAGGTCAAGCAGTTCTTTTTTATTCTGGTGGTGTGAATCATGTGTCCCATGGACAATTTGTAGCAAAAAATTCACCACTTTTGACACTTACTTATAAAAAATTAATTACTGGTGATATTGTTCAAGGTATTCCAAAAATTGAACAATTTTTTGAAGCGCCTGTTACAAAAGACGGAGAGCCACTTTCTGAGAGTCTTGGCTTAAAACTTCAGCAAGCTTTTCATCGATTGAGAGGCTCTCTTTCTCTCCCCTTAGCAGCACGACAGAGTGTTGCTGAAATTCAAGAATTTGTAGTAGAAGGTATTCAAAAAGTTTATCTTTCTCAGGGTGTTCTCATTTCGGATAAACATATTGAAATAATTGTTCGTCAAATGACTTCCAAGGGTAAGATTATTGACGGTGGAAATACTGGATTACTTCCAGGTGAATATATAAGTTTGCAGAGAATTGAATCAATCAATCTTTCTACCCAAGGTCGACGAGCAGATTATGAACCTGCTATTTTAGGAATTACACAAGCATCTCTTGATTCTGAAAGTTTTATTTCTGCAGCCAGTTTTCAGGAGACAACAAGAGTTTTAAGTCGAGATTCTTTAGAAGGAAAAACAGATTTTTTACGTGGATTAAAAGAAAGAGTTGTTTTAGGTGATTTAATACAAGCAGGAACTGGCTTAGATGAAAACTTAACATATGGTCTTGTGATGAAAGAAGAGAAAGAAAAAAATTCTCTTATGAAATTTGAAAATAAAAAAAATTATGACGAAAGAAGCATGCCTTCTGCTTTTTTCCAAGACCGCAAAGGGTCCATGAATTCTAAAAAAGCGGAGGTGGATCATTTGGAAAACTGGATTTTCCGGGGGCGCCATAGCCCTGAAATTTCTCTTCATGGATCAGATGTTGATGAATCTGAAAAATTGGAAAACTATAAATTCTCTGACTCAATATATAATTCTTTTCAATCAGAAGGGGACGCCCCCCGCTCTTCCTCCTTTGGAGGACAGCAAGGGGTCTTTGAAAGTGGGTCTGACATTTACGGAATAAATGAGTCTGAATGGTCGTCTTTTTTAAGAAATGAAAAAAATGATGAAAAAATTTAGTTATTTAAAAAAATTTTTTTAGACACTCAAATATTTTTTTTCTTTCCAAAACCAAGGAGTTCGATGGCCACTCCCGGCCTTCGAGGGAGAAGAAATATAAATTCCTTTTGCTTCTAGCATGTGTAACATGCTAGAAGCAAAGGGAAACTAAAGTTTCTGAATTTTTAATTCAATTATCCCCTCTGACCCGAAAGGTAACCCCTACTAGCTTCGCGTAAAAAGGGTTCGATGACCACCCTCTTTACGCAGAGCGAGGCCTGCGAGGGGAAGCAAAAAAAATTTTCTAATTTCATTGTACACATTACCGTATGTCACTTTTCAATTCCTCGCTCTTCCTCCTTTGGAGGACAGCAAAGAGAAACTAAAGTTTCCCTTTGCCCTTTAGCGGGCCACCCGAAAGGGGAATTTTCAATTCAAAAATTTTGTTTGAAGAAACCAACAAGCTTTTCTTCGAAAAGCTTTATTTTTTAGAGAACTATTTTGTTTTAACAAATGGAAAGAAGAGCATTTGAACCAACAGGACTTGTCCCAAGATCTATTATTCGAACTTTAAATAGATTTATTCAACAATTGAAACCAGAAACGGAGGCAATAGCTGTTCAAGAGTTTCGTATATCGAGATATCAAGTTTTAGTATCAGTAAGATCTTTGATTTTGATTTTTTTTATTCCTCTTTTTGTTAACATAGGTTCAAAAGCATTTTTTTTTGAACCATTTGCTCAATATATATGGAACACACATCAACACGAAATTTTTTTAAATTCCTATCAAGAAAATAGGGCTTTTCTTGAAATGCAGGACTTTTCGGAAAGAATTTTTTTTGAATCACTTATAAAAGACGAAAAAAGCTTAAATACATACTCTTTTTCCCTTCTCTCCGAGCAAGGGGAAGACGGACGTACGGACGAGAAAATTTTCTCCCCCCCGCAGGCCTCGCTTGTCACCTCCGGGGAAAGAGAAAGGATGGTGAAGGCATCAGGTCTTTCTTCTTTTACTTCCGTCTTTACGCGAAGCGAGAAGGGTTACCTTTCAGGTCTCGGTCTTGACCGCAAAGGAAGCGGAAAAGAAGAAAAAATAGAAGAAAATATTGAGATTCAATTTCAAAAAGAGGCTCTAGAATTAGCTACTTATTATAACGACCAAAGTATAACTGCTTTATCAAATATTTTTGGTGAATCTTTTACTCTTCTAACTCTAAGTCTTCTTTTAGTTTCTATGAGACCACAAATTATTATTTTAAAGTCTTTTCTTACAGAGTCTATATATAGTCTTAGTGATACAACCAAATCTTTTTTACTTATTTTGTTAACTGATTTGTTAGTTGGTTTTCATTCCCCACGTGGGTGGGAAATAGCACTTGAAACTACGTTGAAACATTTTGGAGTACCTGAAAATCAAGACTTTATATTTCTTTTTGTAGCTACATTTCCAGTTTTTCTAGATACTGTTTTTAAGTATTGGATTTTTCGATATCTTAACAAAATTTCTCCTTCTACAGTTGTGACTTATCACAATATGATTGAATAAGGGGAATTCTATTTTATTTCGTTCTATTTATCTTTCTCTTTTTCCTTTGAACGAGGAAAAAGAAAAGGAGTTGAAAATTTCTTCCTTCCCTTAATTTTTTTAGAAAAGGATAACTTTAGTTTCCATAATTTTTTTTTTCTTACTCTTGAAGCAAAAACCTTTTTTAAGTATCTTACAATTAATTGGCCTGCTTAACTCAATTGGCAGAGTATCGGTTTTGTAAACCGAATGTTATCGGTTCAACTCCGATAGCAGGCTGCATTAAAAATTAAAAAAATCTTTAGTTTTCTATTTCGAATAAAAATTGTTTTGCCTTGAAAAATTTTTGATGTAAAATAATAGAAACATCTCAATCTTCAAATGAAAAGAAACATCGATTAAAATGTCTCACTCAGTAAAGATTTATGATACTTGCATAGGATGTACTCAATGTGTTCGTGCTTGCCCAACTGATGTTTTAGAAATGGTACCTTGGGATGGCTGTAAAGCTGCTCAAATAGCTTCTGCTCCTCGAACAGAAGATTGTGTTGGCTGCAAAAGATGTGAATCAGCTTGCCCGACAGACTTTTTAAGTGTTCGTGTTTATCTCGGTGCTGAAACCACAAGAAGCATGGGACTTGCTTATTAATTTAAAGAGAACTGATCCATGTTCTTTTCAATAACAAAAAAAAATAATTATAAATAGTATTTTTTAATTTTTAAGTTTTTCTTCTAACTTTCATTTTTTCTAATTTCACTTTGCTAAAATTAAAAAGTAAAGGTTTCGCTTTAGTTAGAAAAGGTTTAAAGCTAACCCCCTCGCAGGCCTGGCTCTGTGCATGAAGGAGTTCGTTGGCCACCCCTGACCATCGAGGGGATAGCCATCGAGCCCCTTCGTCTCTAGTCCCTTGTATAAAAGATAAGAGACTAGAAACGAGAGGAGTTCGCAGCTTTTGCATCTTCCTTTACGCGTAGCGGGACCCAAAGGGTAATTTTTATTCGCTTTGCGCAAAATGAAAAGCAAGAAAAAGGGTTGACCTTCCAAAGGGTTGACAGATAATGGCTTTTTATTATAAATATTTTCTATAGAAAACAGTTTTTTGAGGGATTGTAGTTCAATGGTTAGAGCACCGCCCTGTCACGGCGGAAGTTGCGGGTTCGAATCCCGTCAATCTCGGTTTTATATATTCTATTTTTTAAATTATAGATTGTTTTTTAATCTTTCATTCTTTTATAGGCGGGTAACGCGATTCGAACGCGCGACATTCTCGTTGGCAACGAGATGCTCT
>B570J29611_1000052_pt1 | contig 10791 bp, 7 predicted proteins | sample LakMenEpi26Jun09_FD_29611 | JGI IMG/M metagenome (IMG submission 29611)
AGAAAGATACAACCTCAAAAGCAGACTTGAACCAAAAATAACTCTTGCCACAATTCATGCCACAAAAGGCTTGGAATGGGAAAACGTTTTCATAGTGGGTGCAAGTGATGGTTACCTGCCATATGTTCAAGCAGATTCTGATGAAGAGGTTGCTGAAGAGTTAAGACTTTTTTACGTTGCTGTGACCAGAGCCAAAGAAAGATTGTTTATAACTTGGTCAAGAAGTAGAGAAAATGGTGGTCGAGACAGGATTAAGTCAAGATTTATTACCAGAATTGATTCAGAGCTTTCTAAAACAGCAAACGATGAAACAGTATTTGCACCATCAAAAGAAAGACAAAATTACCGGAAAGAATTAATGCGCTGTTCAATTTGTGACAAAGCATTAGTAAGTGGCACAGAAATTATTTTGCAAAGATGTAAAAGTTGTCCAAGTTCGACTCCAAGTGAGTATTTAGAAGCAGCAATTGAGTGGAGAACAACCCAAGCGCTAATGGAAGCAATTCCAGAATTTCTAGTGCTTAGCAACGCAACTTTAGAAGCATTTGTTGATGCTTTATATGAAGCAAAAACGGAAGAAGATTGTATTTTAATTCCTGGGGTAGGAGTTGAAAAGTGTGCAAGATACTTTGATGACTTAGCAACTGTTCTGGCTGCTGTTAAACCAAGTGACCCAAAATTAATTGATTTAAAGCCGTAATAGTTTCTCTGTGGATAACTTTTATCCACAGCTTCGAAATGTGTTCTAATCCTTAAAGCCTAGATTTAAGGAGCATTAATGCGCTTGATTCTGAATCCAGAAATAGACGTTTTATGGCGAGATAAAACAACTTTACAGGTTAGAAACCCTGATGGCACCAATAATACAATTTCAGATCTGCCCAGTGAGATGAAACTAATCATAAGCAGTTGCACAGGAATCATTAACATCTCGGATATTTTGATGAATCTCAATATTGATGAAAGAATTCATGAAGATATAAACGTAGCTTTACGTTTTTTAATAGAACACCAAATACTTATTAATCAAACTCATCTTTTTGAACAATCAGAGAAATTACATAAAAGCTACGTTCAAATATTGGGAATAAACACTTTTGCTTATCAAATTGGCCACCTTCTTGCATCAGCTGGGGTTGGACGAGTTGTGTTTGATTCTTTAGTTAAGAAACATAGCGATGTGAGTTTGGGGGATATTAATATCTTTGGCCCAAAAGCTAAAGAAATAGGAACTTCTCTAGCTCAAAGCTTAAGAGACTCTCTTTTAGTTATGGGTACAAGAGCTGAAAAACCAAACGTTATTCAAAAACCTGATTTAGTTATAATTTGTGAAAATGCTGAATCCTTTGAGATAAACGATTTAATGCTAAATAGAATTCCTCATGTATTCATCGGCAAAACAGGGGAACAAGTAAATGTAGGTCCCTTTGTAATTCCCGGGGTTGAAACCTGTAATAACTGTTTGCAATTGAATTCATTAAAAAAGAATATTTTTATATTCCCACTAGATCGCAAAAGAAAGAAAGTTCGTCAAATCGATAAGAATCCTGTTTTAACGACTTTGGCTTCATCCTTACTGGTCACAAATTGCATTTCATACTTAACAGGCGAATTAGTTAATTCAGGTCCAAGTTTGCTAAATGTGGTGTGCGATCTAGATGCGATTGGACCAACAATTATTTTCAGAAAATTACAACCAAATCCGCAATGTGGGTGCAGGTGGGAAGCTGCTTAGAAAAGCAGATTGCCCTTGGTTTAATTTCTCAAACCAAGGGCAATGAAGACTGCTGCGGTCTTTAGGCTTTACCTAGAATGCGGGTTACCTTGGTGCCACAAGTTGGGCAAATTCCTTTGGCCATGCGACGACCATTAGTTTCGTGAACTTCACCAGTAAACTCGCGTTTGGCTTTGCACTTAACGCAGTAAGCTTCGCCTGTATATGACTCTCCGGCCATGTGTCCTCCTTGCGATCGCGAGGGATTATTCCCACGCACCCTTTACCCTAGGCGCACCTTGGGCTTGTGAGGGCGAATTTGAGCCTGCCACGCCGTGTTTTCAAGCACAACTCCCCACAAACTGAGCGCAGAGGGCATGAGGCCTAGGCCAAAAAGTGAAACCGCCAGGTTTGATCAAAATGTGAACTTTATGCACTTTCCCCAGATACACAAAGCCAGTCTTGAATCAAAACCCAGCGGTTCAATAGTGAGAAGTTATGTCACATGAGGGGCATGCGTCAAACGTGGCTGTTGATGAAGTTGTGGATTAACTGTTCAATCTGTGGGTAATTGGGTTCATAACTTGGGGATAAAGATGTGGGAAAGAAATTGTTATAAACCAAATAAAGGCTCTGAAGTGCAGGTTTACTTGAGAGTGTTTGTGGATAAAAAATAGTTTGAACCCCTAGCGTTAAATTCATGCCCAAAGCCATGAATCTGCCTCCCAACGTTGAAGTGAGGCGATCAAATAAGCGTAAAAGAACAGTCTCAGCCTCTCGTGAGGGAAATAAAACGGTGTTAAACGTTCCCCACAGAATGAGTATTGCTGAAATTGAGCAAATTGCTCGCGATCTAATTACTCGCATGAATCAAAATGATCCCAGAGCTTATTTCTCGGATGAAGAATTGTTCAAAAGAGCACACGAATTATCTGCAACTTATTTGTTTTCACAAGCTGATCCAAAATCGGTTGCGTGGTCAAATAAATTAACTTCTACTTGGGGAATTTGCACACCACTGGAAAGAACTATAAAAATTACTTCAAGATTACAAGGTATGCCNCANTATGTTTTGGATTATGTTTTATTGCATGAACTNGTTCATTTAGTTATCAATGATCACGGAAAAGATTTTNATGCATTCATGAAAACTTTTGAGAAAAAGGAAAGAGCAGAAGGTTATTTAGATGCACTAGATGAATTGCCATCATCTGTTTGGTCGTCTGGTTCTTTAGGTGCAACACCTGCTGAATCCAATGCAGAAATATCTAGAGGGGCTTGAATCTTAGAGAAAAACTCTGGATCTTGTAATTCTTCAATAGAAGGTAGTAAATCTGGATGATTCCACAAACTATCTCTCACATTTGTGCCAAAGGTTAATGTTTGCTTATTCCAAAAAGTCGCAGCTTCTCTAATTAATTTTGGTCGAAGCTCCAAACCAATCAGTGCACCAAATGTTTTTTCTGCAGGCCCACCCACTGCTCTTCTTCGAATCATTGCCTCTTGCAAGGCAGATACTCCTGGCAATCTGCCCAAAGCAGCGATATTTACTACTTCATAAATCCAGCCTTCAATTAAGGCTAATAATCTTTCGGTTCTAATTAAGGCAGCACTTTGGGATTCGTTTAATTGTGGTTCGAACAATCCACCTGTTAAAGCTTCTTGAATTGATTGAGGATTAGTTGGATCAATTTGACTCATTACGTCATTTATTTTGTTGCTATCAACACTTATTTGAGAAGAGTATTCTTCAATTGCACCTAGCAGTGTTGGAGCAAGCCAAGTGACACTTGAAAATAACCGAGAAGCTGCAGATTCTCGTAATGCAATAAATGCAATTACTTCTGACTCATTTACCTGTAGGCCTTTAGCAAATTCTTTAATGTTTCGAGGAATTAGTGCAGGAGTTGTTGTGTCTCCTAAAGGAATACCAATATCTGTTAAGCACAGAACTTCACTTGATAAAGCAGATAAACCATTACTTATTTGCATTGAAAACATCGCTGCAGACATTGGTTTAAGTGCATCTAGTAAAGGTTTAAGCATTTCTTGTTGAGATGGATCCATACCAGGAATATTTGGTAATGAATTTGACATTGAGTTTTGAACACGTTGTGCTACTGGATCAACAATTTTTTGCCAGGTGCTAACAGTTGCTTCAATCCACTCACTTCGACACCAAGCTTTACTTGCAGTTGATGCAGCAGGAACAGTTGTAACTCCATTTAGCCAGGTTTGTGCTAATTGAACGTTTGTATTGATTTCTTTTATTTCAGAATCATTAACACTTGGGTCACCGGCTTGCACAACATTTGTACGAGCCATATTTACCGCAGCCTCCCAACCAACAGGAGCACTTCCTGCACCCTGCATCATCTGTCCAAGTTGGCTTAAAATTTTGCCAAGCTCTGCTGGATCTATGGGACACCTCACAACTAGTAAAGCAATGCGAATACTTAAGTATCTCGCGACTAGTCGTAGTGTTGTTATATGCAGGTACTTCTTTGGCTTCTTATCCCGGTGGCAGCAGGACTTTTGGCCACAATTTATTTGGCGATTAAGTACAGACCATCTAGACCAGCAAATGCCCATCGAGGCATGGCAGGTCTGGCTGAATTCAGAGACGCCATGAATAGACCACTACCAAGAGACAATGACGAAAAAAACAAAAAGTAAAAAGAAAAAATTAATTCAAGCTCTAGCCAAATTTGTTCCAACTTTAATCACTGGATCAATTTTAATTCTCTTATTACTTATTCCTGTCCCATTTATAAAGATTGCACCCGGCCCACTTTTTAATACTGTTGGAATTGAAAAAGATAAAGAAGTGATTTCTATNAGTGGCGTAGAAACTTATAAATCAAAAGGGGAACTTAATTTCACAACTGTTTCTGAAACAGGCGGTCCCTTTGGAAGACTAGTTTTAATTGATGCAATCGTTGCTTGGATTAACCCAACTGAAGCAGTTGTGCCAACAAGAGATTTGTATCCCGAAGTAATTGATCCAGAAATTATCAAGAAAGAGAATCAAAGAGCTTTTTCTTCATCTCAAACAGATGCAATTGCTGCTGCTTTAGGTTATTTGAAAATTCCAGTAGAAATTAATGTTGTGGTTGATAGCGTAGTTTTAAAATCTCCAAGTGATGGAATCATTGAACCTGGAGATATAATTTTAAGTGTCGATCAAAAAGAAGTAAAAACAGCTGGAGATGTAGTTAAGTTTGTACAGAGCCGTAAACCAAATGAAAAAATAGCAATTAGTCTTGTTAGAGATAACATCACAAAAAATGTTGAAATAACTGCAACAGAATTAAAATCAGATAAATCAAAAGCATCAATTGGTATATCTATTGGTCCAGGAATTAATCCTCCATATGATTTTGATTTTGGTGTTGCAGAAGTCGGAGGACCAAGTGCAGGCNTAATGCTGAGCCTGGGAATTATTGATGAATTAACTGAAAATGATTTAAGTGGAGGAAAAATAATTGCTGGAACTGGAACCATTAATTATTTAGGTGAAGTTGGCTCAATTGGTGGAATAAGACAAAAACTTGAAGGCGCTAANGATAATGGTGCAGAATTATTCTTAGCTCCAGTAGATAACTGTCAGGAAGTTGGATCCAAGACTTATAAATCCATGCCGGTTGTCGCTGTTAAGAACCTCACCGAAGCCGTCCAAGCAATTGAAAAGTTCACANAGGATGGCGACGTATCNGGCTTAAGGAGTTGTGAATAAAGAAAAATGGACATATTTCTCTCACAAATTAACCCCGATTGGACGAAGCAAAAGTTGTTTCGTATTGTCGAAATATGACCTTTCCGCGTCCAGATTTTACCTTCAATCGCCCCAAGGGTAAAAATTCATACTTACTAATTTCAATAGGTGCTCTATTTATAGCTTTGTTAACTTTGTCTGGTTATTACACCGATTGGCTTTGGTATAAATCTGTAAGTGCTCAAAGTGTTTATTTAACAGTATTAGCTTGGCGTATTGGTTTATTTGTTTTCTTTGCAGGAATTACTGGTTCATAATTTGGCTAAACGTTCACCTTGCCTACAAATACAGACCAATGTATGCAACTGTTACACCTGATCAAATTAGTTTGCAAAGATATCGCGAAGCATTAGATCCAATCAGAAAATCTGTTTTTATCTTTGGTCCTATTCTTTTAGGCTTTCTTGCAGGCGGATCAGCATCTGCTGAGTGGAGAAGTTGGGTTCAAAGATTAAATTCAGTACCTTTTGGAGTTAATGATCCTCAATTTGGAATGGATCTAAGTTTTTTTATTTTTGATTACCCTCTTTATCGAAACCTAGTTACTTTTGGAATAAGCACGATTGTGCTTGCTGGAATTGCCAGTGGAATCATTCACTACATTTACGGTGGAATTACCCTTCAATCACAAACTCAAAAAGCAACTAAGTTTGCTCAATCGCAAGTATCAATTTTGGTTGCGCTGTTATTTATATTGAAAGCATTTGCTTACTGGCTTGACAGATTTGGTTTGGCATTAAAACAAGACCCATTACTGGTTGGATTGAAATACGCGGATGTAAATGCAGTGTTGCCTGCAAAATCCTTAATGATGTATCTATCGCTAATTGTGGCAGTTTTATTCATAATTAACGCATTTAGAAGAAAATGGTTTATTCCAAATATAGGAATAGGTGCATTACTTGTTACAGGTATTTTAATTGGTGGCGTTTATGCAACTGTTGTGCAACAGTTTGTTGTAAGACCAAGTGAAGCTGACAGAGAAGCACCATATATTCAAAAATCTATTACCGCTACGCGCGAAGCTTATGGCTTATCAGGTGTTGAAGTATCTGATTACCCTGCAAGCACAGTTGCAGATCTTGAAGTTTTAGCTCAACAAACTGAAACTATTAAAAATATAAGATTAATGGATCCAGCTTTGATCTCTGCAACTTTTAATCAGTTGCAACAGATTAGAGGTTTCTATAGTTTTGCTGACACACTTGATATAGATAGATATCCAGTTAATGGTTCAAATCAAGGCACCGTAATTGCGGCAAGAGAAATAAATCTTGCCGGTATTCCCAATGCTCAAAGAAATTGGATTAACTCACATTTGGTTTACACTCATGGATTTGGTGTTGTCACAGTAAAAGATAATGCTGTCAAAGCTGATGGTGAACCAGAGTTCACAACAAGTGATATCCCAACAAAAGGCTCGCTAAAAATTGATCAACCAAGAATCTATTTTGGCGAGAATTCACCAAGTTATTCAATTGTTGGTGGAGCTGCTGGAAGTGAACCGCGCGAATTAGATTATCCAGATGACACCAGTCCAAATGGTCAAGCAAATAATACTTATTCAGGAACTGGTGGAGTTCCAATTGGAAACTTTTTCAACAGAGCACTTTATGCATTGAAGTACCAAGAAATAAATATTATTCTTTCAAACTTAGTAAATAATGATTCCAAAGTTTTGTATTATCGCGATCCAGCCGAGCGAGTGCAAAGAGTTGCACCGTGGCTAATTCTTGATGGAGATCCATATCCAGCAGTAATTGATGGAAAAATTACATGGATGCTTGATGGCTACACTGCAACTAATTTTTATCCGTATTCAACTAGAACAAGTTTAAATACAGCTACAGCAGACTCTCTCAACCAAACTTCAACTGCTTTAAGAGTTCAATCTGCTGCATCAGTTAACTATGTTCGAAATTCTGTCAAAGCAACAGTTGATGCTTACGATGGAACTGTTTCAATTTATGCGTGGGATGAATCAGAACCAATTTTGAAATCTTGGTCAAAGGCATTTCCTGGAACGGTGAAACCACGTTCTGCGATGCCAGCAGAAGTTGTAAACCATGTTAGATATCCAGAAGATTTATTTAAAATTCAACGAGAAATTTTAAGCAAGTACCACGTTAAGGATGCTGGAGCATTTTATGGTGGTCAAGATTTCTGGATTATTCCAAACGATCCAACTCGCCCAGGTGTTCAAAGTGCTCAACCTCCTTACTACCTGCAATTACAAATGCCAGGTGATGTAAAACCAGTATTTTCACTAACAACAACATTTGCTCCGACCAGAAGACAAACTTTGGCATCGTTTATGTCAGTATCAAGTGATCCAAGTAATAATTATGGAAAAATTAGAGTGCTACAACTTCCTAGAAACACCACAATTCCTGGACCTACACAAGTTCAAAATAACTTTGAATCTAATCCTGATGTAGGCGCACTGCTTTCCCTACTTCGTCGTGGTGGTTCCGATGTTGAATTAGGAAACTTACTATCTCTGCCGATCGCAGGTGGTTTGTTATACGTAGAACCTGTTTATGTAAGAGCAACAGCTGGTGAAAGTTATCCATTGCTAAGAAAAGTTCTAGCTTCATTTGGACAAAAAGTTGTCTTTGAAGACAACATTGAAGATGCAATTTCAGCTTTGTTTGGAACAAGTGCTGGTGCAACAACTGGGCCTGAAGAACCATCAAGCACTGACGGACAAGCAACACCAACTCCAGAAGCTCCATCTATTACGGGAAATCCAGAAATTGATTTAGCAAATGCAATTAGTGATATGCAAAAGGCTGTTGCAGATGGCAAGAAAGCATTGGCTGAAGGAGACTTCACCGCTTATGGAAAAGCGCAACAAGATCTTGAAAATGCATTAGATAGAGCACTGGATGCACAAAATAGACTTAATGCAAATACTGCAATTGAAACAACACCAGAAGTAACACCTGCAAGTTTTGTGCGCTAGATAACGCAAGTTCTTCCATCACTTGAGTGGGCATTAAGATTGAAACTACCGACGCGGGGTGGAGCAGCTCGGTAGCTCGCTGGGCTCATAACCCAGAGGTCATAGGTTCAAATCCTGTCCCCGCTACCAATAAAAAAGAAGACCGGAAATTTACCCGGTCTTCTTTTTTTGTGCTATCAATACAAAGCGTAGAGTAGAGACATGAGTGAAATAGTTGGCAATTTCGAGAAAAAAAAGTTAGGAAAAATTTTTCTCACAGCCCCAGGACCAACGACCAAACAAATGTTTTCTCAATTACTTAGAGCAAGACGTGATCCATCAGGGTTTCTTGTGGAGATGCGAAAAAAATATGGAAACGTAGTTCAGTTTCCATTGCCAATTCTTCCGGTTTACTTGGTAACTCATCCCGATGATGTTGATCGCGTAATGAGGGTCAATGCAAAAAATTACGGCAAGAGAACTATTCAATATGAGAATTTAGCGTTGGTAACAGGAGATGGATTACTAGCAGCCGATACACAAAGTTGGAAAAGACAGAGAAAATTGATCCAACCGGCATTTCACCACGAAGCCATTATGAGAGTTGGTCCAGATACAGTTCTTGTGACAGATCGAATGTTAAAAAATTGGCAAAAATTACCAAATAATTCTGTAATTGATATTGACGATGACATGATGCATGCCGCATTAGAAATAGTGGGCCGGTCATTATTTGGAACTGATTTAGCAGGAGATGTTGAGAAAACAGCTCAAGCAACTCTTGATGCATTAGATATTATTGTTGCTCGCGCTAGAACTCCCATAACATTTCCAAAATGGATTCCAACACCAAATAACAGAAAATTAGCAAAAGCTTTAAAACAACTAGATGGCGCTGTTCAAAGAATTCTTGATGAAAGAAAAAAAATCACAGCTATTGCAGGAGTGGATCGAGACGTTGACATGCTTGATTTATTACTTGCCGCTCATGATGATGAAGGTGGATTAAACAGTAAAGAGTTAAGAGATCAAATTGTTACGTTTATTGTTGCAGGACACGAAACCGTTGCTAGTTCATTAACTTGGACTTGGTGGCTATTGGGTTCTCACCAAGATGTGCAAACAAAATTACAAAAAGAAGTTGACGAAGTTTTACAAGGAAGAGCTCCAGAAGTTAAAGACGTTGCAAACCTTCCTTACACAAGAGCAGTTGTTGATGAAGCTTTAAGAATTTTTCCACCAGGTTGGGTGGTTAGTAGAAGATCTTTGGGAGATGATGTTCTGGGCGGTTATGAAATTCCTGAAAAAGCAGTAGTCATAATTTCACCTTGGGCAACACATAGACATCCTGAAGCATGGAACAAAGCCGAAAGTTTTGATCCAACACGATTTATGCCTGATGCACCCACTCCACAAAAAGGAACTTATTTGCCATTTGGAATTGGCCCAAGAATGTGTATTGGAAAAGATTTTGCAATATTGGAAAGTGTTTTAATGATTGCTCGTATTGCTCAAGAGTGGAACTTAACACCGGCAGGTTCAGAACCAGTTCCCAGAGCATTAGTAATGGTTAGACCCGCAGGAGGTCTACCAATGTTTATAAATAGAAGAAATTAACTAAATAATTTTATGGTTTGTTCATGAAGCAAACCATTTGTAGTTACTAAGCTTTTTTCAATTAGTGGATCACCATTATTTAGTGATGTCACATTTCCACCAGCTTCACGAATAATCGGAATTAATGCAGCCATATCCCAAATTGCAAGTGAAGGTTCCATAGCCAAATCAAGTGAGCCCTCTGCAACCATCATGTGAATAATAAAGTCACCAAAACCACGCGCGCGCCAAACTTTCTTAAGTAATTTTTCAAACTCTTCTTCTTGAGATTTCTTTTCCCATCTTTCTTGACTGGAATAACCTAAATAGGCATCTTCTAATTTGGAAACTTTAGAAACTTGAAGTTTTCTTTCACTTTGAAAAGAATTTGTTTTTGTTTGCAAAAAAGAACCTAACCCCGTTGCGCCAAACCAGCGTCTACCCAAAGCCGGTGCAGAAACCATTCCAGTAGTCATTTCGCCATCAACACGTAATCCAATTAGTGTTCCCCAAAAAGGAACACCTCTCACAAAGTTTTTGGTGCCATCAATTGGATCTAATATCCATTCACGATTTCCACCACCGTCATGACCAAATTCCTCACCAATAATTGAATCCTGTGGCGAATAAATAGCAATCAGTTTTCTTAACTCCTCCTCAACACTTTTATCAGCATCACTAACTGGAGTTAAATCAGGTTTAGTTTCAATTTTTAAATCCATTGCCCCAAATCGAGCCATTGAGATTTTGTCAGCTGCATCA
>B570J29611_1000056_pt1 | contig 10328 bp, 8 predicted proteins | sample LakMenEpi26Jun09_FD_29611 | JGI IMG/M metagenome (IMG submission 29611)
AATAAGAATTGCATCTCCATCTAAATAAATTGGCAATATATTGTCATTTTTTTCATCTTTTTTAAAATAATTTTCAACTCTAGAAGCCTTCTTAAAAATTAAAAAATTTCTTTCTAAAAAACTTTTTTTTTCTTTAGACAAATGATCAATGCAAACATCTACAAAATTCCCAGGGGAAACTTGCAAAATAACTTTCGTGGATCTTATCAAACTAACAAGTTTAATTAACCAATTAATGAGTTCAATATTACTGTTTTTAATTACCGCAAATTTTTTATCAGAATAACAGTTAATTAAAGGACTTTTATATAAGTCTAAAAATTTCAATCTATTCCAGAGTTCTTCAGTAACAAAAGGAATAAATGGATGAAGAGTTAAAAGAATATTCGAAAATATAAGCCCAAAAACTTTTTTTGTTTCTTTAATTTGATTTTGATTGTCTGAATAAAAGATTGACTTTGAAAATTCTAAATACCAATCACAAAATATATTCCAAACAAAATTATAAATTTCCTTAGATGCCTCATCAAATCTAAAATTTGTTATATGACTATCGATATTTTTTTTTGCATGAATATATTCATTNATAATCCATTGATTAATTTCTAATTTTACTTCTTTACTATCAATTTTAATGTCAAGATTACATTTATTAAAATCGCAAAATTTAGAAACGTTCCAAATTTTNGTTAAAAAATTCCTATAACCTTTAANTCTTTCTTCTGAAAGCTTTACATCCCTCCCTGGTGATGCCATCGACATTAAAGTAAATCTTAAAGCGTCCGCTCCATATTTTTTTATTAAATCTAAAGGATCAATAACATTACCTTTTGATTTGGACATTTTTTGACCATGCTCATCTCTAACTAAAGCATGTATATAAACTTTATCAAAAGGAACTTTTTTTGTTACAAACAATCCCATCATCATCATTCTAGCGACCCAAAAAAATAAAATATCAAAACCCGTTACTAAGACAGAAGTTTTGTAGAATCTTTTAAAATTGTAAGTTTTTTTCGGCCAACCTAAACTTGCAAATGGCCATAGAGCTGATGAAAACCAAGTGTCTAAAACATTGCTATCTTGATTAATTGAAGAATTTTTCTTTTTATAAAATTTATCAGCTTGCTTTTGAGCATCATTTTGATCTTTTGCTGAAAAAATCTTTCCATCACTTCCATACCAAATAGGAATTTGATGACCCCACCAAATCTGTCTAGAGATGCACCATGGACGAATATCTTTAAGCCATAAATTATAAGTTTTTGTCCATGATTCTGGAAAAAAAAAAGTTTTTTTATTTTTTACAGCTTTTAAAGCTTCAACTGACATTTTTTTAACATTTAAAAACCATTGCTCTGTAAGATAAGGTTCGATTATAGAATTTGATCTATCACCGTAAGGAACGTTATGTTTTATTTTTTCTTCTTTTTCTAAAGCATTAATTGATTTTAAATCTTCTATTATTAATTTTCTTGCTTCAAATCGATCAAGACCATGATATTTTTGAGGACAATTTTTATTAAGTCTTCCGTTAGATTCTAAAATATTAATTTTTTCTAAATNGTGTCTTAGTCCAACGTCATAATCATTAAAATCGTGAGCGGGAGTAATTTTTACAGCTCCAGAACCTTGATTTGGATCGGCATAATCATCNGCAATTATTTTAATTTGCTTATCTATAATTGGAATTTTTGCATATTTATTAATTAATTTTTTATACTTTTTATCTTTAGGATTAACAGCAATTGCGGAGTCGGCAAAAATTGTTTCTGGTCTGGTAGTTGCTATAGTTATAAAGTCATCTTTATTAATTAAATATTTAATATAGTAAAGTTTTCCCTCCACTTCTTTTTGCACCACTTCTAAATCAGAAATTGCAGTTTGTAATACTGGATCCCAATTAGATAGTTTAAAATCCTTATAAATAAGTTTTTTTTTATGTAATTCTAAAAAAACTTTTACTACTGCTTCGGACATATTTTTGTCCATAGTAAATCTAGTTTGCGACCAATCGCATGAAGATCCTAATTTTTTAAGTTGGTTTATTATTAGATTTCCAGAATGTTCTTTCCAGTTCCAAACTTCTTTAAGAAACTTCTCTCTTCCTAATATATTTTTTGATTGATTTTTTTCATAAAGCCTTTTTTCAACAACAAGTTCTGTTGCAATACCAGCATGATCAGTTCCTGGTTGCCATAAAGTTTCATAACCTTTTAATCTATAAAATCTAACTAATAAATCTTGAATAGAATTATTNAGCGCATGGCCCATATGTAAATTACCCGTTACATTAGGTGGCGGTATTACTATTGAAAAATATTTTTTTTTATTATTTTTTTTAGGNTCAAATAGTTTATTGCTTTCCCAAAAAGCATAAATTTTATCTTCAATATCTAAATGATTATAATTTTCTTCTAACATTAAAAATTAAATTCTTCTTTATCGATGTAATTAATTAAAATAGGTGAACTAGCATTCATAATTTTTAATTTCTCATAACCATTTTTTTTTTTGTTAAAAAGATAAATGTTTGAAGAAGATTCTTCTTTTAAAATACATATTAGTTTTCCATTAACATTTAATTTGTCCAATAAGTTCAAAGGATCGGCATTTACTGTTCCGTTTATAATAATTTTATTAAATTTAAGCTCTAGAATATTAAGTTGTCTATAATTAGAAAATAAAACATTAACGTTTGTCTTTTATTTTTTTTTATATTTTTTATTGTTAAGTCGTATATGTCTTTATCTTGCTCAATTGAATAAACAGAATTAACTAAATTAGCCAATACGGAAGTTGTATACCCGCCACCAGAACCTACTTCTAAAATAACATCTGATAATTCTGGTTTTATAATATTCAAAAATTTTGCAAAGATAAGCGGTTTTAAAATAAAACTACTTTTAGAGAATTTTATATGATCATCTATATAAGATAAGTTTTGAAGGGACACTGGAAGAAAATCTTCTTGTTCTACTTTCTCAAATGCAGCAATTAAATTTTCATCTATAATATTATTGGGCCTTAATTGGCTCTCAATCATATTTAATTTTCGCGTACTGTGTTGCATATTATTTGCGAGTTTAGAAAACTAAATATATATACACGATAGCTATTATAAAATAATACAGAAAAAATATGGCCACGTGGCGGAATGGTTACGCAGAGGACTGCAAATCCTTGTATCCCAGTTCGATTCTGGGCGTGGCCTCCAAATTAATATTGTTTTTAAAAAAAAAAATCGTATTGTGCTTTTTTTATTCCCCGATAGCTCAGTTGGTAGAGCAGTTGACTGTTAATCAATTGGTCGCAGGTTCGAGTCCTGCTCGGGGAGCCAAAAATATTTAAGCAGTTTTTGTTAACTTCTTATTTGAATTTAAAATGTTCAAAAGTTTTTCTTTTTCAACTTCCGATAATTTGTACAAAAGTTTCTAAAGAATTATCGTTTTTCATTTGCGAATCTAAATTTTGAAAATCTTTGAATTCTTCAAAAAAATATTTTACGGGAACTTTTAAAAAATTAGCTAATTGCAAAAGTCTACTAGAACTAACTCCATTAGTTCCTTTTTCATATTTTTGAATTTGTTGGAATGTGACGTTGATAGCTCTTGCGACTTGAGTTTGTGTTAAACCAAGAGAAGATCTTCTTGCTCTTAATTGTTTACCTAAGTGTTGATTTAATTCTAATGACATTGATCCCTTTATTTAAATAATAAAATCTGATTAAACTTATTTTTAAATAAGAAATCAAGACTTAAAATTAAAAAAAATAAAATAATGTCATGTTCTTTTGTTTGGCTAAAAGACGATTTCAGAATATCAAATAATCAAGCAATTACGGCGTTAATTGAAGATGATAATAAAGAAAAAATCGCTTTATATATATATGAGGAAGAAGCATACCGTTTATGCGAATCTCAAAAATGGTGGCTTGCTAAATCTTTAGAAATTTTCCAAAAAAAATTAGAAATTTTAAAAATTTCACTTGACGTAGTTCATGAAAATACAACAAAAAGTTTTAAAAAACTAATATCTAACAACTCTTTTAATCGTATTTACTGGAACAAATCTTGTCATGTTAATGATAATATTATTGAAGAAGAGATTAAAAAAATCTTAAATAATAACAATATTTTTTATAAGGAATTTGAGGCTAATTTACTAAATCCAGTTGAGAAAATTAAAAAAGATGATGGAAGTCCATTTAAGGTATTTACTCATTATTGGAAAAAAGCTGAACAAACCTATCTAAGAAATAATCATAAATTTAATGATAAAATATTTAAAAATTATAATCTAGATTTAAAAAAAAATAAAAATATTCAAGCTATATATCCAAAAAAAAATTGGTATAAAAAATTTGAAAAATATTGGGTACCGAGTGAAGAAAATGCAGACAAAATATTAAATAGTTTCATAAAAAATAGCATCGATAATTACTCAGTAAATAGAGACATTCCATCAATTGAAGGTACTTCAAAATTATCACCTTATTTAAAATTCGGCCAAATTTCTGTTAATCGAATAATGGAAAAATGTTTAGAAATTAAAAATAAAAAAATTGGATTTAGAAAATATATTAATGAAATTGGCTGGAGAGAATTTTGTCACTCTTTGCTACATAACTTTCCTGAAATGGAAAGAAATAACCTTAGAAAAGATTTTGACAATTTTAAATGGAATAAAAATGAAAAATTATTATTAAAATGGAAAAAGGGATTAACAGGATATCCGATTGTCGATGCTGGAATGAGAGAACTTTATGAAACTGGGTGGATGCATAATAGAGTTAGAATGATTGTAGCTTCTTTTTTAGTAAAGCATTTAAGAATACATTGGCTTGAAGGAGAAAAGTATTTTAGAAATACACTGCTAGATTTTAATATTGCAAATAATGTTGCTGGTTGGCAATGGGTTGCTGGAACAGGAGCTGATGCTGCTCCATACTTTAGAATTTTTAATCCAATCTTACAGGGTGAAAAGTTTGATACAAAAGGCGATTACATAAAAAAATGGTGCCCTGAATTAAAAAACATTCCTAATGAATTTTTGCATAAGCCTTGGGAAATGCCTGAAGAATTACAAAAAGAAAAGAATATTATATTAGGAAAAACATATCCATTACCAATTGTTAAACATGAAGAAGCTAGAAATTTAGCGTTAAAAGCTTTTCAAGATTTAAAGAAATGAAAAAAAAAATTGCTATTATAGGTAGTGGCATATCAGGTATAACCGCAGGCTATGAGTTGAGTAAAAAATATGAAATTCATATATACGAAAAAAATTCCTATCTTGGTGGTCACACTCATACTCATGAGATAAAGGAAAATAATAAAAAATATTTTATTGATAGTGGATTTATTGTTTTTAATAATAAAACCTATCCAAATTTTATAAATTTATTAAAAAAAATAAATGTAGATTCAGAAAATACAAATATGAGTTTTTCTGTAAATTATCCCTATGAAAATTTTGAATGGTCAGGAAAAAATCTTAATAGTGTAATTTTTAAAAACAAATATTTTTTTACCATAAAATTTTTTAAAATTCTTATTGGTATAATAAAATTTAATTTTTTAGCTAAAATTAACAAAAAATCATTTTTAAACATAAAGATTAAAACTTTTCTCAAAAAATTTAATTTCAGCGAGGAATTTAAAAAATATTATTTATACCCCATGTGTGCATCAATTTGGTCAAATCCTATAAATAAAATAAAGGATTATAAAACTCATTTTCTTATAAAATTTTTTATTAATCATGGTTTAGTTAATTTATTTTTTAGACCACAGTGGAAAGTGATTAAGTTTGGTAGCAATCAATATATTAAAAAAATTATACAAATATCTAATATAAAATTTTTCTTAAATAACAGTGTAAAAGCAATTAAAATTAATAAAAATAAAATTCAAATAAAGAATAAAAATAAATTAATAAATTACGATCATTTAATTTTTGCCAATCATACTAATGAAATAAGCAAAATACTTCCTAATAACTTTAAAAAACAAAAAAAAATATTAGCTTTGGTAGGTTATCAAATTAACGATGCATGTTTACATACAGATTCATCATTAATGCCAAAAAATAAGTATAACTGGTCTAGTTGGAATTTTATTAAAACTAATGATAAAAATGCAAAATTAACCTACTGGATGAATTACTTACAAAATCTAAAATGCAAAAAAAATTACTTTGTCTCTATAAATTCTAATAATTTAATTAATAAGAGCAAAATAATTAAAAAAATTAAATATAGTCATCCAGTGTTCAAGCATAATAGAGAATATACATTTAAAAAATTACAAGAAATCCAAGGTTATAAAAATATTTATTACTGCGGTGCATGGTGTGGCTATGGTTTTCATGAAGATGGTGTTGTGTCAGCGAAAAATGTCACAACATATTTATTGTAATGCAAAGCTCTCTTCAACTTGGAAGCGTATTTCATAATAGGATTTTTCCATATAATCATCAATTTAAGTATAAAACATTATCAATTCTGATTAATTTAGAAGAATTAAACAATATTAATAAGTTATTTTTATTTTCTATTAACTCATTCAATCTTTTTAGTTTTTTTTTTAAAGATCATGGTGAAAGAAATGAAAATAATAATCCTAAAAACTTTATACTAAAAAACATAGCAAAAAAATTTAATGATAAAAAAAATTATAGTGTTTATTTATACTGCGCACCTTCATTTTTTGGTTATGTATTCAATCCAATTTCTGTTTATTTGTGTAAAGACCAAAGAAATAAAATTAAATATATTTGTTATGAAGTAAAAAATACACATCATGAGCAACATTGCTATTTTATAAAAATTAAAAAAAAATCAAAAATAATATATTCAGAATTAAAAAAGAAATTTTATGTTTCTCCTTTTTTGCAATTAAATTTAAAATATAAATTTTATTTATTAAATAATAAAAATAATTTTTTGCTGAATATAAATGTATACAAAAAGAATCAAATAATTCTTAAAACCGGAATATCTTCAAAGCCTGCGGCACTTAATAGTATTTCTTTGCTTAGCAATTCAATTAAAAATCTGTTTTTTGCACAAAAAATTATGTTTTTTATACATTATCAAGCAATTAAAATTTTTATTAAACAAAAAACTTTTTTTTCTAAACCGCAAAAAAATAATGATACAGTCTCTTTTCATGGATAATCTATTTAAAAAATATTTAGAATTCAAACTTCAAGATATTAAATGGGGAGAGATAAAAGTTAATTTTAAAAATTCTTATGAAAAAATTTTTAAAGCTAAAGAGGGTAATTTAAGTTCTAATATTTTTATTAAAGATAATTCTTTATTTACTGACTTACTTTTTAGAGGAGAGTTAGGGTTCGCAGAGTCCTATATAAATAATAAATGGGAAACTTCAAATTTAACAAATTTACTAAAAATATTATTAAAGAACCAACAAATTAAAAAGAAAAACTGGGCTGATAATTATTTTTCAAAATTTATAGAAAAAATAAAATTTATTTTAAAATCAAATTCTTTAAANCAAGCAAAAAAGAATATTCATTATCACTACGATCTTGGAAATAAATTTTATTCATTATGGCTAGACTCTTCTATGACTTACTCATCTGGAATTTTTCTTAAAGATAATGATAATTTATTAACTTCTCAAAATAACAAATATGACAACATTATAAAAACATTAGACATCCAATCTTCTGATGTCATTCTTGAAGTTGGTTCTGGTTGGGGTGGTTTCATTAAAAGAAATTATGAAAAAACTGGATCCCAAATTGAGGGTTTAACAATAAGTGAGCAACAATTTTCTTATGTTAATGAGCTAATAAAAAAAAATGAATTAAGTAACAATTCAAAAATTATATTTAAGGATTATAGAAATTTAGATTCTATTAATTATTATGACAAAATTGTTTCTATTGAAATGTTTGAGGCTGTTGGAAAAAAATATTGGGATATTTATTTTAAAACTTTGAATCATGTTCTTAAAAAAAATGGAAAAGCTTGTTTTCAAATAATAACAATTAACGATGACGAATATTCAAATTACATTAATCAAGTTGATTTTATACAAAAATACATTTTTCCTGGTGGTGTTCTTCCCTCAAAAAAAATTTTATATAAATTATTTAAAGAAAATAATTTTGAGCTATATGAAGAAAAATCTTTTGGAAAAGACTACGCTAAAACATTAAGGATTTGGAAAGAAAATTTTAATAGATCNTGGAATGATATTTCNAAAAANGGCTTTGATGAAAAATTCAAAAATTTATGGAACTATTATTTAAGTTATTGTGAGACTGGATTTGACACGCAACATACTGATGTTAGTCAGTTTTATTTAAAAAAAATTAACTAAAAAATTTATTTTAAAGTCTTTAACTTATAATTCCATTCACCTTTAAGAGAAAAATCCATTGAAACCCATTGTAATGTTTTGTCGGTAAAACCTATTTTAACATCAATATCTTCTCCCTTAACATTAAAAAGCTGAACAATTTCTTTTTTATTGTTAATCATTCTTTCTTCCTTGTTTAAAAAAGTTATTTTTGTTTCGGTAGATCTACAGCTCTGTCCTAATACAAAATTGTTATTCACTAAAACATCATGATTCCACCATGTTCCTAAAGAAAAATCCTTTTTAGAGGAATATTTAAAAAATTTACCTTCTGTTGTGCCATCAAAATTATATTCGCCGCTACTTGTGTTTGTAATATTACAATAGTCATTATGATTTCCGTCTTTTGTTTTTGATTTAAATTCAATTAATTTATTACCTTTGTAAATTTCTTTTCCTAGAGAGTGGTATTTGTAAATAGAAACTCCTAATAATTTAATGTCAAAAAATACATCTGTTGAAATTTCTCTAATACCATTCTTGTTTGAGAAAATAACTTTATGATGACCAACTTTCTCGTTATTTCTGTAAATATCAAATTCAATTATGTTTAAATCTTTATTATGATCTACATGTGCATTTAAATTAACTGAAAAAAAAATATAAAAAATTAATATTGAAAAAATACGAACCATTAAAATTAGCGAAGTATTTGGCTTAAAAAAAGTTTAGTTCTATCATTTTCTGGATTTTCAAAAAAATCTTTTGTTTTTTTAGTTTCAATTATTTTTCCTTCATCCATAAAAATAACTCTATCAGCAACAGTTTTAGCAAATCCCATTTCATGCGAAACAACGACCATTGTCATTCCAGCTTTAGCAAGATCAGTCATAATTTCTAAAACTTCTTTGATCATTTCAGCATCTAAAGCGGAAGTAGGCTCGTCAAATAACATAATTTTAGGCTCCATGCACAAAGCTCTTGCTATCGCAGCTCTTTGCTGCTGCCCTCCTGACAATTGTCCAGGATACTTAAGAGCTTGCTCAGAAATTCTAACTTTTTTTAAATATTCCATCGCGATTTCTTCGCTTCTTTTTTTTGGAATTTTTTTAACCCATGCAGGTGCTAATGCGCAATTATCTAAAATTGTAAGATGAGGAAACAAATTAAACTGTTGAAAAACCATTCCAACATCTCCTCTTATTTTATCAATATTTTTTAATGTATTATCTAATTCAATTCCCTCTACAATTATGTTTCCATCTTGATGCTGTTCAAGTCCATTTATGCACCTAATCAGAGTTGATTTTCCAGAACCTGATGGACCGCAGATAATTATTTTTTCTCCTTTATTTACAAATAAATTAATATCCTTAAGTACGTGGAACTTGCCATACCATTTATTTACATTTTTAAACTCTATAATCTTTTCGCTCATTAATGTCTTTCTGTACTAAATTTTTTTTCTAAACTTTGAGTATATCTACTTAATAAATATGAAAAAAACCAAAAAATTATTCCAACAAAAATATATCCTTCTATTGCCATCCCAAGCCAATATGAGTTAGATTTTGCTAAATTCACCATTCCCAAAAGTTCAAGTAAACCAACTAATATAATTAAGGGTGTGTCTTTGAATAATGCAATAAAAGTGTTGGTAAGACCGGGTATTACCGTCTTAATGGCCTGCGGTAGAATGATCAGAAAATTCATCTTCCAATAACTCATACCTAACGATTTTGCAGCTTCGTACTGGCCTTTTGGTAAGGATTGAAGCCCTCCTCTAATTACCTCTGCTACATAAGCAGATTCAAATATCCCTAAACCAATTGCCACTCTTAATAATTTATCTACACTAGTATTAGCTGGTAAAAGCAATGGAAACATAATTGCAGCTGCAAAAAGAACTGTAATTAAAGGAATTCCTCTCCAAAATTCTACAAAAGCAATGCAAAAATATTTAATAACCGGCAACTCAGATCTCTTACCTAA
>B570J29611_1000061_pt1 | contig 9862 bp, 9 predicted proteins | sample LakMenEpi26Jun09_FD_29611 | JGI IMG/M metagenome (IMG submission 29611)
GGCTGACCAAACTCAATGGCGTTTTCTTTAGAAGAAGCTTTCGGTGCTGAAGTGATTGCAATGGCTGGAGATAAGAATCTTCCACTCATAGCCGAGATAAGAAATCTGTAGTTGGTGTTATTGGTTAGACCGGTAAATCTAAAAGTTGTTGCNGANGCTGAAACTTTCTTGATNGACTTCCAGCTACCCTTGGTCGCTGTGATCTGATAGCCACTGATCTTGAACCTCGAAGTGCTAGCCATTTTTAGCCACTTCAAAGTCACTACCTTGTCAGAGCCAACAGCAGAGAAGCTCTTGACTCGAGACATGCTGGAGTTCACAGTGGCGGCGTTAGTTACGGAGGTTATCCCCAGAAACCCGACGCTCAAGGCGACGATGGTGAGATAACGAACAAAGATGCGCAAGCGAGCCTCCAGATAAAAAGTGACCGTTTCGCACAAAACTTACTAACAGATTAGCAGAGAGCCCCTGCTTATGAGATAAACAGAGGCTCTATCAGTGTTTACACAGAAAGGGGTTTAGCCCTTACGTGAAGTCAAGACTTGGTCAATCAGACCATATTCAAGAGCTTGAGCAGCTGTGAGAATCTTGTCACGCTCAATGTCCTTGCTTACCTCTTCAACAGACTTCTTTGAATGCTTAGCGATTGTCTCTTCTAGCCAAACTCTCATGCGCATAATCTCAGCCGCCTGAATCTCAATGTCAGAAGCCTGACCACGACCGCCACCACCGGATGCTGGCTGGTGAATCAAAATGGTTGAGTTAGGAAGTGCTAGACGCTTACCTGGAGCACCACCAGCAAGAAGAACAGCCGCAGCAGATGCTGCCTGACCCAAACAAACAGTCTGAATCTGAGGCTTGATGTATTGCATGGTGTCATAGATAGCAGTTAGAGCTGTNAAAGATCCACCAGGTGAGTTGATGTACATGGTGATATCTCTATCTGGGTCTTGGCTTTCAAGAACCAGTAGCTGAGCCATGATGTCATCAGCGCTGACATCGTCAACCTGAGCACCTAAGAAGATGATGCGGTCTTCGAAAAGCTTTGTGTATGGGTCTAGGTAACGAGAACCGTAAGGAGTTCTTTCTTCGAAGGAAGGAAGAATGTAACGAGCTTCTGGCATGTTTTCTCTATTCATTAGTCTCTTCCTTACTTCTTGCCAACGCCGGTTGAAACTGACGCAAACTCTTGAATGTGATCAACAAAGCCATATTCCAAAGCCTCTTGAGCGCTGAACCAGCGGTCGCGGTCACCATCCGCCATTACTTGATCAACTGTCTTGCCAGTCTGTTTTGCAGTGATAGCTGCAAGCTTCTTCTTCATATCGTTGATTAGGAAAGCCTGAGTCTGAATGTCTGCAGCTGTTCCACCGAAACCACCGCTTGGTTGGTGAAGTAGAACACGAGTGTTAGGAGTAATGAATCTCTTCCCCTTAGCTCCTGATGTGAGTAGGAACTGTCCCATCGATGCACACATACCGATACCGACTGTTACAACATCGTTTGGAACGTACTGCATGGTGTCGTAGATAGCCATACCAGCGGTGATTGATCCACCTGGAGAGTTGATGTAAAGGAAGATGTCCTTAGTTGAATCCTCAGCTGCTAGAAGAAGCATCTTGGCGCAAATCTCATTGGCATTGTCATCGCGAACATCGTCGCCTAGCCAAATAATGCGGTCTTTGAGTAATCTCTCAAAGACATTGCTCTGTGGTGTGTTTTCAGCCATTTACTGCTCCTCTAATCTCTTTTGCATAATCAAGATAACCGAGGAAACCCACAAAACATTCTCATGTTCGCCACAGGCAATAATCGCCTAGAGATTAGTTGTGGTCGTGACCTTCGTGGTTTTCAGTGCTGAAGCCGTCATCTGTCTTGGTGAATTCAGCCAAATCGACCTTTTTACCATCTGAGTCAGTGACCTTGGCGTTCTCAAGAACGACAGATAGGGCTTTTCGTCTAGCCACTTCAGCTACGAATGACGGGATCTGGCCCTGAGCATCCACTGCCTTTACGAACTCGTTTGCATCCATGCCATAAGACTGGCTTGCCTGCATTAGGTACTGCAAAAGCTCGTTCTCGTTGACTCTAACTTCTTCCTTTTCAGCGATTGCATCTAGCAACATCTGCACCTGGAAAGACTTGGTTGACTCAACGATAACTTCTGCTCTGTGAGCATCGTCAGCCTGACGGCCTTCGCCTTCTAGGTGACGCTCAACATCAGAGTTGATTAGTTCCTCTGAAACTGGAACATCAACAAGCTTTAGAAGTTCTTCGGTTAGTAGCTCTCTAGCCTGAAGACCCTGAGTGTAAGACTTTGACTTCTTGATCTGGTCTTCAAGACCTGCCTTGAGTTCTTTCACAGTGTCGAACTCGCTAGCCATTGCTGCCCATGCATCATCAATTGCTGGAAGCTCGCGCTCCTTGACAGCGTTTAGGGTAACGGTGATTTCAGCTTCTTGACCGGCCATGTCGCCACCGACCAACTTGCTCTTGAAAGTTGTGGTCTCACCAGCGGTGAGAGTGTCAAGTGCGTCATCAATTCCATCTAGAAGTGAGTCGCTACCGATTTCGTAAGAAATGTTTTGTGCCTGGTCAATCTGCTTGCCGTCAACATTTGCAACCAAATCGATTGAAGTGAAGTCGCCTTTCTTAGCAGGACGCTCAACAGTAGTTAGAGTTCCAAAACGTGCACGAAGACGATCGATTTCTCCATCAACTTCAGCGGCATCAACCTTGATTACATCAACAGTTACTTTCATGCCCTTGTATTCAGGAAGCTTGATTTCTGGACGAACCTCAACTTGGATTTCAACAACCAGGTTGCCTGCAAATGTCTTCTCATCTGGAGACTGCTTCACTTCAGCCGAAGGCTGACCTAGTGGACGAAGTTTTTCCGCTTCGATTGCTGAACGGTAAATGCTGTCAAGACCATCATTGATTGCGTGAGCAAGAATTGCTGGACGGCCAACTCTTTGATCAAGGATTGCTGCTGGAATCTTGCCCTTACGGAAACCAGGAATGTTTACGCTCTCAGCAATGTGCTCATAAGCGTGATCAAGACTTGGCTTGAACTCTTCTGGAGTTACATCAATTGTTAGCTTGACTCTGGTTGGGGTTAGTCGTTCAACAGTGGTTTTCACAAGTGGCTCCATTAGACGTGGTCAGCTAGAGCCAACCTATTTTTAAGCAAAAATGGTCGGGGTGACAGGACTCGAACCTGCGATATCCTGCTCCCAAAGCAGGCGCGCTAGCCACTACGCTACACCCCGGTGGTTTTTATCCTGAATTTCTCCAAAACAAAACAACCTCCGTAATCCTAACCCATAGAATGTATGAGAGCAGAATCAAATCCACAAATGCGGGTGTAGCTCAATGGTAGAGTCTCAGTCTTCCAAACTGATTGTGCGGGTTCGATTCCCGTCACCCGCTCCACAAGGCTTATAAACAGGCCTAGAACTGGCAACCAGGGCACCAATAAAGCTTCCTGGTTGCCATTAGTTCTATTGAGACCAATCCCTCACAACGCAGGCACTTCTGCCCTTCCCTCTTATAGACGTAGTTCCGATCTGCCTTTTTAGTCCTCTTCTTGAGGCGCTCTTCCCTAGTTGTCATGAACCCTGTGGCAACTCCAACTTTCATTAGTTTCACAGAATCCAGCCAGAGTTCTTCTACTTGAGAAACCGATAAAGACTTACCTGGCACATGAGGGCTNATCTGAGCCCTAAACAAAATCTCAGCTCGATAGACGTTTCCAATGCCGCTAATGACTTCTTGATTCATCAGAAGTATTCCAATTGGGCTAGCTGAGCTTTGAACTCGTTCAATAAACCTTTGTTTCTGCAATCCCCTAGGGTCTGTATTTGTTGGGTCAGGACCTAACCGGTTCTCAATGTCTTTGACGGCTCGCTTATCTATTACTTCACAGATAGTTGGACCACGAAGATCGGCTAAAAACTCATCGTTATAAAACCTTGCTCGCACCTGTCCATACATGGCCTTCTCTATCTCATCAATAAAACGCCATTTGCCATAGATACCTAAATGAACTCGNCAGGTTAGACCATTATCAAAATTGAGAAACAACTGCTTGCCAATTGCTTTAGCACCTTTGAAAACTTGCCCATCAATNAGTTTGGCTTCGGATGAGAATCTTCCCTGCGGAGAATCAACTCGAACGGGCTTGCCTTTGAACTTCTTGTTGAACTCATTGGCAGTTCTTTGAACGGAGTGACCCTCAGGCATTTATAACTTCAGGACCTTAGATAATTTCTGAGGTTTGCTCGTAAGTGGCAATCTTGCCAATTCTTCTAACGTGACGCTCATCATTTGAAAAAGGCTCGGCAATGAATGCCTTGATCAGTTCCAGAACTTCTTCTTGGGAATGCTGCCTTGCACCAACTGCAACAACGTTGGCATCGTTGTGCTGACGGGCTAACTTGGCGGTATCTAGATTCCAGACCAAGGCAGCTCTAATGCCCTGAACCTTGTTAGCAGCAATCTGCTCACCATTACCTGAGCCACCTAGGACAATGCCCAGAGCCTCTTGGCCAGCGTCTTCGTCAGCCCTGACAGCCAAGGCTGCTGTTATACAGAATCCTGGGTAGTCATCCAGCGGGTCATACTCTTTAGGCCCGTGGTCAAAGACCTCCAGGCCTATGGCCTCTAGTTCTTTGATTAGGAAGTGGCTGAGCTCTAATCCAGCATGATCTGTGGCTATGTGTATGCGCATCTTGATAAAACCTTCTAGCAGTGTTGTTGGTCAATACTAGGCTAGTTGCTGTTGAAATAAACCTGACATAGGAGTTGTAATGCCTGCTGAAAATCTCACCCGAATTGAAGCTACCGAGCGCGCCGAGCTCTTGGAAGTATCCTCATACACCGTTGAATTAGACCTTATGAGGGGTGAAGAAGTCTTCGGGGTTACTACAACAGTCAAGTTCACAAGCAACCTAATCGGAGCTTCAACCTTTATTGACGCCATTACCAAGAAGGTTCACCGCGTCACCCTGAACGGCAAAGACCTGGACGTTTCAGTTTCTGACGGTGTTCGCATCCAGTTGGATAACCTAGAGGCCAATAATGAGCTAGTTGTTGTTAGCGATAACCCTTACATGCACACCGGTGAAGGTCTACACAGATTTGTTGACCCAGTCGACAACGAGGTTTACCTATACACCCAGTTCGAAGTTCCAGANTCAAGAAGAATGTTTGCAGTCTTCGAGCAGCCAGATCTAAAGGCGACCTTCCAGTTCACCGTTACAGGTCCTAGCAACTGGAAGATGATTTCTAACTCCCCTACCCCAACTCCAGTAGACAGAGGAGATGGAACATCAGTTTGGGTATTTGCCCCTACCCCAAGAATCTCTTCATACATCACCGCTCTTGTTGCAGGTCCATACACCGAGTGGAGAGATGAACTAACTTCAAGCGACGGTAGAACCATTCCACTTGGAGTATTCGGGCGTTCATCTCTAGCAAAATACATTGATGCGGATTACATCTTCGAAAAAACTAAAGAAGGTTTCGTATTCTTTGAAGAACAATTCGATTACCCATACCCGTTTGAAAAGTATGACCAGCTATTCGTTCCAGACTTCAACGCTGGAGCAATGGAAAACGCAGGTGCTGTAACAATTACTGAAACTTACGTATTCCGCGGAGCAGTTAACGGCTTTATCAAGGAAAGAAGAATCATTACTGTTCTTCACGAACTAGCTCATATGTGGTTCGGTGATCTTGTAACAATGCGTTGGTGGAATGACCTATGGCTAAACGAGTCATTCGCTGAATACGCTTCATACCTGGCAACAGCAGAAGCAACTGAATACAAAGAAGCCTGGACAACATTTGCTTCACACGAAAAGTCATGGGCTTACCGTGAAGACCAGATGCCTTCAACTCACCCAGTGGTAGCAAACATCAGAGACCTTGAAGATGTTCAGGTGAACTTCGACGCAATTACCTATGCCAAGGGTGGCTCAGTTCTTAGACAGCTAGTTGCCTGGGTAGGTCAAGAGAACTTCATGAAAGGTCTTGCCTCTTACTTCAAGAAGCACGAGTTCGCTAACGCTGAACTAGTTGATCTTCTAACCGAGCTAGAACTAACCTCTGGTCGTGAACTTCGCGAATGGTCAAAGCTATGGCTAGAAACTTCAGGAGTAAACACTCTGCGTGCAGAGCTAGACGAAACTTCAGAAGGTAACATCACCTCCTTCTCAGTGCTGCAGTCTTACCACCCTGACTACCCAACTCTTAGACCTCACCGTCTAGGTATTGGTTACTACAACCTGGTTGATGGCAAGGTCGTTCGAACTCACCGAGTCGAGATCGACATCGATGGAGCAAAGACCGAAGTTCCTGCGCTAATTGGAACCAAGCGCCCTGANCTGATCCTTCTAAACGATGGTGACTTGGCTTATGCCAAGCTGCGCCTTGATGACAGATCATGGCAGACCACCCTGCACAACCTTGCAGTTGTTGATGACTCTCTAGCTAGAGCACTGCTATGGGGTGCAGCTTGGGATTCAACTCGCGATGCTGAAGCAGATCCGAAGGACTTCATCCACCTAGTTCTAAAGAACATCGCAACCGAATCAAACGCAACCGCGATGATGACACTCCTAAACCAGTTGGTAACAGTTCAGAGCATGTATCTAAAGCCTGAGCACCGTTTGGAATACAAGGTCAAGATTGCTGATGCTCTAATCGAGATGGCAAGAAACGCAGCAGCAGGATCTGAAGCTCAGCTACAGTTCCTGAAGTACTTCCCGCGCTTTGCATCCAATACAGAACACACCGATGCACTACGTGCACTGCTAACTGGTTCTGAGAAACTAGCTGGTCGTGAAATCGATACCGACCTGAAGTGGGATCTACTAACCGGTCTTGTTGCAGCTGGTGCTGCCGATGAAGCTGAAGTAGATGCGATGCTATCTACCGATAACACTGCCAACGGACAGAAGGCTGCAGCACTGGCTAAGGCTGCTATTCCAACAGCAGAGTCAAAGGCTAAGACCTGGCACACCGCAGTTGAAACTAACGAATGGTCGAACACCATCCTGCAGTATTCAACTCTTGGTTTTTCAAGAGGTGCTACCGCTGATCTACTAAGCCCATACGTAGACAAGTACTTCGAAGATGTTTTGAAGATTTGGAACACCAAGACTTTCAAGATGGCTGAGTATGCAATTGTGAACCTCTACCCAATCTCACTAGCAACATCAGAACTAGCCGACAAGACTAGAGCGTTCTTAGACACTCCTGAAGTTGTTGCTATCCCTGCGCTTAGAAGATTGTTGGTTGAAAACCTTGACCCAATAGACAGAGCCCTAAAGGTTCAAGCTCAAGACAGATAGTTTCAATAAAGAATAGGCGGAAAACAAATGCCAGCTTGGATGACTGACTTCTATGCAGACTGGGGTCCAGGCCTGCGCATTTTGTTGGGCGTTCTGGCTGCTCTACTTATTAGAGCCTTACTTCAGGTTGCCATCAATCGTGTTGTTAGCTCTGTCACCAAGAGTGTTCGCAAGATTGAAGGCATCAGCAAAGAAGAATCTCCTTTAGCTCAAGCTCGTCTTCTGCAAAGAACTAGAACCATCGCATCTGTTCTAGGCAACCTAGCAACCTGGGGTCTTGCCTTCACTGTTATCAGCATTGCTCTAACTGAAGCAGGTGTCTCCCCTGGAGCCATTGTTGCTGGTGCAGGTATCTTGGGTGCTGGTCTTGGTTTCGGTGCTCAGTCACTTGTTAAGGACCTAATCTCTGGTTTGTTCATTGTCTTCGAAGATCAATACGGCGTTGGTGACTCAGTTGACCTAGGGCAAGCCGAAGGTGTTGTTGAAAGCGTTGGTCTTCGAGTCACTCAGGTTAGAGACCTTGAAGGAACCCTATGGTTTGTTCGTAACGGTGAAATCATGCGAGTTGGAAACCAATCTCAGGGTTGGGCTCGTGCAGTTATAGATGTTGCAATCGAATACCAGACAGATATCTCTCTTGCTCAAGAAGCGCTATCAAGAGCTGCCAAGAGCATCGATGGTAAAGCTCTCGGTGAGCCTGAGATCTGGGGCATCAATGCTCTATCAGGTGATCAGGTAGTTCTTCGCTTAGTCCAAAAGACTAAGCCTGAAGATAAAGATTCAGTTGCCAGAATGCTGCGACAGGCAGTGAAGGATGAGTTCGACAAGGCAAACATCAAGCTCGCTTCCAACCCAAACGCAATCCACATCAACGTCAAAAACTAATGACCGAAGAAAACTTCGAAGATAGAGAACGAGTAGAAACAGTTCGTCTCACTCACCAAACTGGTTCAAACGTTGAGGGTGACATCTACGAAGCCGTTGGTGGCAAAACATTCTTTGTGAATCTATGTGCAAAGTTCTACGAAGGTGTCTCGCAAGATCCACTACTTAGGCCTATGTATCCAGAAGAAGACTTGGGCCCTGCTGCAGAACGTTTACAACTGTTTCTAGAACAGTACTGGGGTGGACCAACTACTTACCAAGAGCAAAGAGGTCATCCAAGACTTCGTATGCGTCATATGGAATTCAAGATCAACCCGTCAGCAAGAAAAGCCTGGCTTACGCATATGGAAGCAGCACTCATTGCTCAAGAATTACCGCCACTTTATCACGCGCAGATGTGGGCTTATCTTGATCGAGCAGCAACAGCCATGCTCAACACAATGGATGACTAAGGCTTTAGCGGAACGTAGTCTTTAGCAAACTTAGCTAAGACGTGACCGTGCTCTGAAGAGAGTCTTACCCAATCCCCCGATACATACCAAGGAACAATTTCACCTTCGGTGAGAAAGCCTAATCCTGCAGCAACAAACGCTGAACCCATAGGAAGTGGGAACTTATAGTCAAATGCTCTGCCCCAGATTTCACTTCTTACTCTGGCAGCAATAGGTCCGCCAACAGATGCTGGAAGAGTTTCTGATACTTCAGCTATTCCCTTGCGAGCAATTTCAGTAAGTTCAGCTTCAGGAATCTCGCCACCTAATTCCCAACCAGTTCTAGTTGGTGTTTCGGTACTCCAAGACACTTGAGCCAATTCAAGATCGAGAGAAATCTGATTGGGATCTACAGTGCCCTTACCAGTTATGTTCAGTAGTCGATCAGCAAGACTAAGTTGTTCTTCCTGCACCTCACCTGCTGCAACAGATTGAACTCGNTCTAAAAGATCAACAATCAATACTGTTAGATCAAACTCAGTTGCCTCGGCTAATTTCAAAGTTCTCAGGCCCAGTACCAGAGGTGAATCTTCTTCATATTCACCGCTAAAGATAGGAGCCACATAAACGGTTAGGACATCGCCATACGCTCTCAAACGAACTGCACCCTTAGGGTCCATGCGCTTGGCTCTATCTAGGTACTTCCCTAGATCAACAACATCGGCATTGGTTGGTAAAACAAAACTATTCTTCATGTCCTTATAAACTTACCTTGCAACCCCAATCAATGACGATGTGGAGATAGATTGCCTGATTCAATGCCGATTTCGGCCGACCCGCTTGGCGAACTCTTACAATCCCTATCCTTACAAAAAGTAGCTAGAACTAGAGAAGACATATTCATGGGGTCAAGTAATTTCATGTATACGGGCAGGGTTTTTGGTGGACAACAACTAGGTCAGTCTTTAATGGCCGCATCAGCCACCGTCGAACCAGATAGGTTCATCCACTCCATGCACGGTTATTTCCTTCGTGGTGGCGATATGGAATTACCAATTACATATTCAGTTGACCGCATTCGTGACGGTAAATCTTTCAGCACCAGAAGAGTGCAGTCTTACCAGAATGGTGAACCGCTCTTCTCATCTATTTATTCATTCCAGGTGGCAGAAGAAGGCTTAGAACACC
>B570J29611_1000073_pt1 | contig 9274 bp, 9 predicted proteins | sample LakMenEpi26Jun09_FD_29611 | JGI IMG/M metagenome (IMG submission 29611)
GGTCTTGGCTAATGAGTCAGCTGTGCTTTGTCCAAGTGCGTTTTCCCAAATGATGATTAGTGAATACCTCAGTACAAACGACTGGAAGGCTCAGATCTCTGTTTTCCGCGATGAATACAGACTGAGAAGGGACGCTGCACTGTCTGCGATGACTGAATACCTTCCAAATCTAAAGACAACCAAGCCTGGTGGCGGCTTTTACCTATGGGTTGATCTGCCAGAAGGCGTTGATTCAAAGAAAATGCTTCCAAAAGCCGTTGAGAACTTGGTTGCTTACACCCCTGGCACTGCGTTCTACGGAAATGGAACGGGTCAGGAGTTCTTAAGGATCTCTTACTCATATCCAACTCCTGAAAATATCAAGGTGGGCGTTGAGCGATTGGCTAAAACTATTTCGAATGAGTTAGATTTGGCTAAATAGTCAGTTATCCACAGGTTTAAACAGGTTTATTGTGGAAAAGTATGTGGATAACCCTGTGGAAAACATTGTGTATAGGGTTGTGGATAACTTTAGAACTTAGTTTCTTGCCCTAGCTCAGTCAAAATTCTCTTCATGTCGTCGACACTCGCAAAATCAATCTCAATCGTGCCCTTACGAAGACCCAATTTGATTCTCACTGAAGTGTTCAACTTGTCTGAAAGTGTGTCTGCGAGCGATTTGAGAGCTTGCTGCTTACTTCCCTGTCTAATTTTTGCCTTTTTGCCTGGCTTTTTGACTAGTTCCTCGGTCGCACGAACAGATAGACCCAGATTCACCACCTTATTTGCGAGTTCTACCATTCGTTCTGGATCTTCGACCGAAAGAATGGCTCTAGCGTGACCCGCACTCAAGACACCGGCTGCAACCTTTGACTGCAGAGCTGTAGGAAGCCTTAGGAGCCTCAAAGTGTTTGTTATCTGAGGGCGAGACCTAGATAATTTCTCAGCCAATTGGTCCTGAGTGCACCCATACTCCTCAAGAAGTTGCTGATAAGCGCTGGCTTCTTCAATTGCGTTGAGATCGCTTCTGTGAAGGTTCTCAAGAAGAGCATCTCGAAGCATGTTCTCGTCGCCAGTTTCACGAATAACGGCAGGTATCTGGGTAAGTCCAGCAGCCTTAGAAGCTCTAAGGCGGCGTTCCCCCATAATCAGTTCATACTTGTTGATTCCATTTTGTTTACCAAGTGAACGAACTGAGATTGGCTGTAGAACACCAAACTCACTAATACTTCCAACAAGCTCAGCGAAGTCGTCTGGATCGAAGTTGCTTCTAGGCTGTTTGGCGTTAGGGACGATGTCATCGATATTTAGGTGACCAAAAGTTGCACCCGGAACTGGAACCAAGTCAACGGGAGCGTTTGAAGAACCTCCGAAAAATACGCTGATCGGGTTACCATCGGCTGGTCTCTCCATGCGATCACCTGTGTTGGCAACTTCTGGAATTAGCGCGCCTATTCCCCTACCTAGTCCACCCTTTTTCTCAGCCATTTGTTACTCCTCGGTTTGCGATCTCCAGTGCAGCTTCCATGTAAGAAATTGCTCCATTTGAGCTGCGGTCGTAGTTGATAACTGTTTGTCCGTAGCTAGGCGCTTCAGCTACACCAATTTGACGTGGAATAAGGGTTTGAAGGGTCTGGGTTGGGAAGTGAGTGCGTACATCATCCACAACTGCCTGGTTTAGCTTGGTTCTTGAGTCATACATGGTCAACAAGATTGTTGAGAGAGCAAGATTCGGGTTCAAAGCCCCTCTAATCATGTCGATGCTTCTCTTTAGCTGGCTGAGCCCCTCTAGTGCGTAGTATTCACACTGAATTGGAATGAGAACCTCAGTTGCTGCCGTGAATGCGTTCACGGTTAGAAGGCCCAGACTTGGCGGACAGTCAATGAAGACATAGTCGGGCTTTATTGTCGTGGTTGACATGTATTCCGCTAGGGCGTTACGAAGTCGGTATTCTCGGGCTAGGAGAGAAACTAGATCCAATTCGGCAGTAGCTAGGTCGATAGTTGCTGGCACGCAGCGAACTCTCGGGGACTCTGGGCTAACCTGAATTACCTCCGAAAGAAGCATGTTCGCGGTAATAACCTCATAAATAGATTTGACGCCAATTCTGTGCTCAATTCCTAGAGCGGTGGATGCATTTCCCTGTGGATCTAGGTCGATTACAAGCACTTCCATGCCCTTTTCAGCCAAGGCAACAGCTAGGTTTACTGCGGTTGTTGTCTTGCCTACGCCACCCTTTTGGTTCGAAACAGTGATAATTCGCGTTGTATCAGGGCGAGATATGACGGCATTCCTGACGTTAGACATGCGTCTAGAGTTGTCGCTGATCTCTTGGGCTAGAGGTGCGTCTTTAAAGCCGCCCGCGAGGCCGAATTCATCTGGATGTTTCACGTGAAACCTGCTTCTCAATCATGGTTATTTCTTCGGAATTTGCCTGCCAACCCACTGGATTTGGGCTAACTTCATCTCTGCCATTAGGGTATCCGAGGCCCCTGACAACTGTTCTTTTTGCCACAGAGGTACGTTCGGCTGCAGATTCTGAAGCCTCTTGGACGTGGTTTTCTTGACTCAAAACTTCTCCCTGTTCAAGTTCCTAGAGTAGCCTAACCCGAACCACTGTGGTTGGGTCAGACAGAATATTTTGCCCAACTGTGACAATTTCAAATGACTCGAGCTTCAATTTCTTCATCAAAGGCTTNGATTCCTCGATCTCATCTTGAGCCTTAGAGCCCTTCATGGCTAGCACTTGGCCGCCCTGAACTGTCAAAGGTGCCAGCATTCTGAGTAGTTTTGGGAGCGCCGAAACTGCTCTAGCCGTGACAACATCGTAGTTTCTAAGAGGTGCTTCTTCAGCCCTACCTCTCAAGACTTTCACGTTCTNAAGGTCTAGTTCAGGAACCACTACTTCAGCTAACCAATTGGCTCGTCTTTCCATCGGCTCAATCAGGACGAATTTCACGTTAGGTCTCAAGATTGCCATTGGCACTCCTGGGAATCCTGCCCCAGACCCCACATCGGCCACAAGCTGCCCGTCGTCGACTAAGTCTGCTACTACGGCTGAATTGAGGATGTGTCTGGACCAAAGCTTAGGTAATTCTCTAGGCCCGATTAGGCCCAATAGGTCTCCGTCTCGAACTAGCAGATCGAAGTATTTGCGAGCCTTTTCGATGTGTTCGCCATAGACCTTCCGTGCCTCTTCGGGCTCGGCCTCAGGGGTGTAATCGATGTCTTCTTCGCGAGTGTTCATGACTGAATCCAATCTACAACGATAAACAAAAAGCCAGGACCTTGGCCCTGGCTAAATGTTTCACGTGAAACTATTCGGCAGGTTTCGCCACAATGTGGCGTTCCTTGCCCTCTCCTTCAGACTGGGAAATTAGTCCAGCTTCGGCTATCAAATCGTGAGATATCTTGCGATCGTATGAACTCATTGGCTTAAGCGCCACCGGTGCATTGGTGTCTTTTACCTTGTCGATTGCCTTGTTTACCAACTTGGTAAGAGCATCCAGACGTACCTGTCTTGAGCCAGCAATGTCGATGATTAGTCTGCTGAAAGACTGGGTTTTGGTCTGAACAGCAATACGTGTTAGCTCCTGAAGTGCCTCTACTGTGTCTGGGTGCGAAACNAGTCTGAGGTTGCTCTGCTCGTCTGCAGTGACCTCCAAATAGGCTCTTCCCTGNCTNACATCGATGTTGATGTCGCCATCAAGATCGAAGATATCAAGCAGTTCTTCTAGGTAGTCTGCAGCTACTTCGCCTTCTTCTTCTAGGTCCTTAACTGAGGTTTTTGGGTCTGCAGAATCAGTAATCTGCTCTTCGGTCTCTGGGGTTTCAATCTGATCTGACATGCGTCCTACTTCTTGCCTTTCGGCTTCTTTTTGGCTCTGGCCTTAGATACCGGCTGAATGCGCTGGGCTGGTTTTGGTTCTTCGACTTCTTCTACTGGGGCTTCTTTGGTTAGCTTGCCCTTCTTGATTAGCTTGGCTTCTCGCTCATTGAATGCGATTGAGCCAGGGGTAGGCATGCGCTTGATGACAACGTACTGCTGACCCATTGTCCAGAAGTTAGACACTAGCCAGTAGATCAATACACCTAGTGGGAATGAGATACCTGAGACCAGGAAGATAACTGGGAACGCGTAGAGCATGATCTTCTGGGTCTGAGCGAACTGTGAGTTCTGGGTCTCAGGGTTCATGTTCTTCGCCATGATCTGCTTCTGGGTNATGAACTGAGATCCGGTCATCAGCACGATCATCACTGCCGCTATGATCTGTACGGAAACGCTTGTCGCTGTTAGGAAGGTTTCTGAGAGGCTAGCTCCTAGGAACTTTGCGCGAGCGAATGAGTCTGATAGATCCTGAGTCAGTAGGCCTACTCCAGGCTTTTTAGCCTGTGCATCCTGCAGGGTAATAAAGAGCGAGAAAAACACCGGCATCTGCGCGATGAGCGGTAAACATGAAGCGAAAGGGCTTGATCCATGCTTCTTGTATAGAGCCATCTGCTCCTTTGCCATCTTTTCGCGAGAATCGCGGTCTGACTTTCCCTTGTATTTCTTCTGAATCTTCTGAAGGTCAGGCTGGAGAACGTACATTGCTCGCTGAGATCTAATCTGCTTCACAAACAGGGGAATAAGAGCTGCACGAACAACTAGAACCAAACCTACGATTGACATCACCCAGGAAACACCTGAGTCAGGTTGAACCCCGAAGGTTGTGAAGACGTTGTGGAAGGTTATGAGGATTGCTTCGATAACCCATCTGAATGGCCAGAGAATGGCCGCGAAAATATCCATTTATTTTTCCTTTTCTAAAGACACAGCTTTTGNCTGNGCAAATACAAAACCGTGTTTGGTCAAACTCAGCCACTCTGGACCTTGCTTAACCTCGTCAATGCCACCCTTAGCAAATGGGTTGCAGCGCAGGATCCGCCAAGTGGTCAACACTGACCCTTTAACAAATCCTTGCTGCTGTATAGAGCCTAAACCGTAAGCGGAACACGACGGGTAGAAACGGCAAACTTCGCCATAAAGCGGTGAAATCATCTTTCGCCAAACAAGAATGAAAGCTATAAAAGAATTCCTTGGAATGAACCAAATGTTCAGGAGTAATGACTTCATGTGTTTACCTAGTTAACGAATCTGGCTTGGTTGCAGTTTGATTGAGGCACCAATCCAACTGGCTTCCTAATTCATCCCAGGACAATTCGCTAATTGAGGGCAGGGCTCGGATCACTAAAGTCTGACCATTTTCAAATCGAGAGATTCGGTCTCTTATAGCCGATCGCAATCTTCGNTTCACGAGATTCCTTTGGACAGCTGAGCCAACTGTTTTAGATACGACGAANCCAAACTTTGGAGCAATTGGATTCGAGTCGTTTTTGAGATATGTGACCATACTGTCGGAAACGGTCTTACGACCTGTTCGCATGGTTGATCGAAAATCCTCGGCTGTCTTTAGCCGGTTCTCTCGAGCCAGCAAAAGAATTTACGCAGACAGTTCGGTGCGGCCCTTGCGGCGACGAGCTGCAAGAATGGCACGGCCAGCACGGGTTTTCATGCGAAGACGGAAACCGTGGGTCTTAGCGCGGCGACGGGTGTTCGGCTGAAAGGTACGCTTGCTCATTAGGTGTTACTCCAAAACTTTTGGTGGGTCCACGTCGAAGTTGAATTGATCTGATACTCAGCGAACCCAATGCCGAGCAACCTCTTAAACTTACGCCAACAACCGCCCACAGGTCAAGTTATATGTAAAGTTTTTTCACTCGATGATTTTGATTTTCTGGTGAAAGCCAAAGCAACGTTTTTCATAACATTTTGAAAAAAAGTCCAAAAAACTGCTTTTTCGATTTGCAATTTCAATCACTTAAGCAGTTGAATACATAGAGATAGTTTTCCACAGACTTCATGGGCTTTAGGATGTGGGTTATCCACAAGTTATGCACAGGTGTTAATATCTGTGGACTTGCCTGTGGAAAACTACATGACGAGCAGTAAATCATTGAATTATTGAAAGACACCAATGGCCGAAATAACCGGAATAACCACTGAACAGTGGCAAGACGTTGTTTCTAGGCTGAGGGACGACGAGAGAATAACCAAGCAGCTTCTAGGCTTTGTGAATTTGATCTCAGTTCAAGGAATTCTAGGTGAAACACTGTACTTGCAGGTTGCCAATGAAATGACCAGGGGAATCATCGAGCAACGCATCAAATTGCCTCTACTGGAGACTCTGTCGTCCGTTGGTTTGGACGATACCCCAACCAACATCGGCATCGTTGTAAACCCAGAGTTAGCTTTAGCATTTAGTGCAACCCAACAGGACGAAGTCGAGATTGAAGACGAGCCAGCAATAGTGCCTGTCTACTCATCAGCAGATGCTTCTCAGCCAACTGATGGATCATCTCGCCTGAACCCTAGATACACATTCGAGAGCTTTGTGCAGGGAAGCTCCAATAGGTTTGCCCACGCAGCAGCCTTTGCTGTAGCTGAAGTTCCGGCTAATGCGTACAACCCCCTATTCATCTACGGAAACTCAGGTTTGGGTAAAACCCACCTACTTCACGCCATTGGAAACTATGTTCAGCAGTACTGGCCTGGAAAAAAGGTCCGTTACGTATCCAGCGAAGTTTTTACGAATGACTTCATCAACGCTATTCAAACCAACACAAGTTTCAATTTCCAATCCAAGTACCGTCAGGTTGATGTTCTTCTGATTGATGACATCCAGTTCTTGCAGGGTAAGAAAGAGACCCAGGAATCTTTCTTTGCTACCTTCAATGCTCTTCATGAACAGGGTAAGCAGGTCGTTATCACTAGTGACGTGTCACCGAAGCTTCTAAATAGTTTTGATGAGCGAATGAGAAGCCGATTCGAATGGGGTCTGATGACTGATATTCAAGCCCCTGAACTTGAGACCCGAATCGCGATCCTTAGGAAAAAAGCTGAAAACGACAAAATTCGTGTCAGTGATGAAATCTTGGATTACATGGCAGCGCGTATCTCGTCTAACATCCGTGAGCTTGAAGGTGCGCTAATTAGAGTTACTGCTTTTGCTGCTCTAAACAGAACGCAGATTGACATGCCTTTGGTTCAAGCCGTCCTTAAGGACGTTGTTCCCCTAGGTGAAGATGCCAACAGCATTGCTCCTATGGAAATAGTTAGAGCTGTTTGCAGTTACTTCAAACTCACCCAGGAAGAGCTTTTTGGCAAGTCAAGATCCCAGGCGATTGTGACTGGAAGACAGATTGCCATGTACTTGTGTAGAGAAAAGACCAGCATGTCTCTTCCTAAGATTGGTGCTCTATTCGGTGGTAGAGACCACACCACAGTCATGTATGCCATAAAGAAGGTTGGGGATCTGATGAAGGAACGGAGATCTATCTACAACTTTGTAACCGACATCATGTCCGGACTAAAGTAAAAAATTTTCAACATCACCTGTTTATAACCTGTGCACTAAACCCCTATTTCTGTTAGTAACCCAACCCAGCTTGTTAGTACCCCGAACTCAGTCCACAAGAGAGAAAGTTATACACAGAATTATCCCCAGATGTGTATACAACTTTCACGCTTGTAGTTCAGGTCAAATACAAGGTCGTTAGACAGTTATACACATTATCCACAAGCGTTAATAAGACTATTAAAGATTTAAGAGTTAAAGAAATTCAAGACCATAACCCTTAGGGTTTGGCTATGTCCCCAGCGTGAGTTAGTTTTATGTCAAGATTAACCTCGTAATCCCAAGAAAGGTGAACTGTGAAGTTCCAGGTCAACAGAGATGTGCTCGCAGAAGCAGTAGCGTTCGCCGCTCGCATGCTGCAGTCAAAACCAACATCCCAAGTTCTTTCAGGTATGCGATTGGTAGCTGACGCCAACTCTCTACAAATCTCAGTTTTTGATCACGACGTATCAGCTCAGACTGAGGTTGTTGCAAACGTAGAGCAATCAGGAACAGCTCTAGTTTCAGGAAGACTTCTCAATGACATCATTGGCAGGCTTCCAAACCAGCCAGTAACTCTGGTGCTTGATGGAACAAAAGCCGTTCTTACTTGTGGAACATCTAAGTTTGAACTAGCAACACTGCCAATTGAGCAGTACCCGACTCTTCCACCAATTCCTCCTGTAAATGGAACTATTGAGGGTGATGCATTCATCTCAGCAATTAGAAGAGTCTCTGTTGCTTCAGCTAAAGAATCAACAAGACCTTTCCAAAAAGGAATTCAACTTAAGGCAACGCAAACCTCAGTAACTTTAACTGCAGCTGATCCGAACAGAATTGCTCGTTGCCAGGTGCAGTGGTTGGGTAAGAATGTTCCAGACGACACTTCAGCAGTGGTACTTACCAAAACCATGCAAGACATCGAGAAGACCTTCGCGAACTTAGGTGAAGTCAACATCTCAATTTCACCTGATGGTGGAATGGTTGCTTTCCAAGCAAAGAACAGAATCGTCACAACAGTTGTTCTCAACATTGAAAACTATCCAGATATCGATCAATACTTCCCAACAAACCTTGAAGAGTCTGTAGTCATAAACAAACAAGACTTGATTGATGCAACAAGACGAGTAGAGCTTGTTGTTAATGAGTCTGAAGACACCATTCGTTACGCTTTCGAAGAAGGGTCTGTAAACCTAGATTCAACTAGTTCAGAGAACAACGCTTCCGAATCAGTCCAAGCAACACTAAGTGGTAACCCAACTAGTTTGAGATTTAAGCCTTGGTTATTCCACGATGGTCTGTCTCAGATCACCAGTGACTTCGTAAAGATTGAATTTACAAAGAATCAGAGAGACCCTTCTCGTCCCGGACCAATCATCATGTCAAGCCAAACCTCCAAAGATGCAGCTTCGCCTGACACATATCGGTACCTTCTAAACCCGAACATGCTAAAGCGATAAATAAACGCATCAAGTGAAAGGCAACAAATGCACATTGGACTAATTGGTCTAGGAAAAATGGGTGGCAACATGCGTACCCGTCTTCGTAACAAAGGAATTGAAGTAACTGGTTACGCACGTGATCGTGCTGTGGCAGATGTTGGCAGCATCGAAGAATTGGTAGCTACTTTGCCTTCTCCAAAGATTGTTTGGGTTATGGTCCCTCACGGTAAAGCCACCGATGATGTCATAAATGAACTTCAGAAGCACATGGGCGTAGGAGATTTAATTATTGAGGGTGGAAACTCTAGATTCAGCGAAGACATCAGACATGCAGCCCAGGTTGCAGAGTCTGGTATCGGTTACCTCGACTGTGGTGTTTCGGGTGGAGTATGGGGACTTCAAAACGGCTACGGCTT
>B570J29611_1000088_pt1 | contig 8741 bp, 6 predicted proteins | sample LakMenEpi26Jun09_FD_29611 | JGI IMG/M metagenome (IMG submission 29611)
GTTTGGCGCTGTCATGGGGAATTGAATCAATGCTAACTTCGGTGGTTAATCACACCGACGAGATGGTGATGCAGGTAGATACGATTTTGATTAATTCGAAACGGGTAAACCTTGGCGATTTAGTCTTAATAGTTGCAGGATCACCTCCTGGAATTCCTGGATCAATAAATGCTATGCGTGTACATAAAATTGGCGATGCTGTAGGTGGCGTTGCGCCTGCTTATCGCAAGTAATTTAGTATTCAAAGATATCGGCGATAAACTACCTTTCGATTTCGCCTCGGTACTCCAACGGTAGAGAGGACGGTCTCAAAAACCGTATAGTGTCGGTTCGAATCCGACTCGAGGCACATGACTACTGAAAAAAAGATTCGAATCCTTGTTGCCGAAGATGAAACTATCATTCGGCTAGATTTAGTGGAGATGCTTACTGAAGCTGGGTATGAGGTAGTTGCTCAAGCAGAGAATGGTGCAGTTGCTGTTGATCTCGCAAAATTACACAAACCTGATCTAGCCATATTAGATGTAAAAATGCCGGAGATGGATGGCATAACCGCTGCGGAGCAGATAATTACACTGGCTCCGGTATTGATGTTAACCGCATTTAGCCAACGCGATTTAGTTGAACGAGCTAGGGATGCTGGCGTTATGGCTTATGTAGTCAAACCTTTTTCTATTTCTGACTTAGTTCCTGCCATTGAAATTGCAATTAGTCGACACACTCAGATGAAATCTTTAGAGACTGAAGTTGCAGATCTGTATGAAAGACTAGAAACACGTAAGATAATTGATAGAGCTAAGGGAATTTTAATGAAGGCTATGAATCTTTCTGAGCCAGAAAGTTTTGCTTGGATTCAAAAAACAGCAATGGATCGAAGAATTTCTATGAAACAAGTGGCGCAAGCTGTTATTTCCCCAGAATCTGCCCCAGATCGGTAGTTATCTTTCTGCGAGTATTAAGCAAGTAATTCTTGCGCTACAGGTTCGTTCACCCTTGTCATTAGTAATTTCTACCTCATAACAACAAAGAGTTTTTCCCAAAGAAACTGCAGTGGCAACGGCGGTGACTACTCCTGAAAGAGCAGATTTGTGATGAGTGGCATTTATATCTACTCCAACTATCTTTCTATTTGGTCCAGCGTGTAATTGTGTTCCGATTGAACCTAAACTTTCTGCCAGTACTACATTTGCGCCACCATGTAGAAGTCCTATCGGTTGAGTGTTACCTGCCACCGGCATAGTGCCTACTAATCTCTCCGGTGAAGCCTCAATAATCTCAATACCCATCTTGCTGTCTAGGGCACCAGAACCGCGCTTACGAATCTCATCTAAATAATCGCTCATGTCTACAAGTTTAACCTGATATGGCAATTAGAATCCCAATATGAGTGCCAGTTCAAAGCGTTTACTCCTTATAGATGGTCATTCAATGGCTTATCGGGCTTTCTATGCTTTGCCAGTTGATAACTTTAAAACCAGCGCAGGCCAGCCCACCAATGCGATATATGGATTTGCATCGATGCTTATAAATCTAATCAAAGAAGAACAGCCAACCCATTTAGCGGTGGCATTTGATGTATCGAGAAAAACCTTTAGAACTGAGAAATTTCCTGAGTATAAAGCTAACCGCAGCAGTACCCCTGATGAGTTTCGTTCTCAGATGTCGCACTTAAATGAAATGATTGAAAGTTTTGGAATTAAACACTTCGAAATAGAAGGCTATGAAGCTGATGACATAATCGCATCCCTTGCGAAGAAAGCTCAGTTAGAAAATTTTCAAGTTCTAATCTGTACTGGGGATAGGGATTCGTTTCAGTTAGTTAATGAGAATGTAACTGTTTTATACCCGAAAAAAGGTGTTACTGAAATGTCACGTATGACGCCGAATGCTGTATTCGAGAAATACGGTCTGACGCCGACTCAATATCCAGACTTTGCTGCGCTGCGGGGAGATCCCAGTGACAACCTACCCTCCATTCCAGGAGTGGGTGAAAAAACTGCAACCAAATGGATTTCAGATTACGGCAGCCTTGAAAAACTCATAGAAAATGCAGGCGAGATCGCTGGCAAGGTTGGGCAATCGCTTCGAGAGAATTTGTCTACCGTCAGATTAAATCGTGAATTAACCCATTTATTAGATGACCTTGAAATGAATGTCAATGTTTCTGATTTAAATTGGATCGGCTTTGACTCGAATCGCACGGGCAGTTTCTTCGACAAAATGGAAATAAGAGCTTTAAAAGAAAGATTGAAATCGTTGCCGCAATCGAGTGTTTCAGCAACTCCAGAGATTGAAATTGTGGTCTCTGATAGTTCATCCGAACAAGTCACCACCTTACTAAAGAATCACACTGATTCTATTGCTATCTCATTTGATTTTATTGATAACTCATTGCAGGGATATGCCGTAGCAGTAAATGAAAGCAAGATTTATTATGTTCGTGAATCAAAAATAGGAGATTGGATTAGTAACTCAAAACTGCCAAAAATTGTTCACTCAGCAAAAAGTTTGATAAAAAAGCTCGCCATTAATGGCTTAGTTGCAGATGTTGAACTCCTGGCTTATTTAGTTAACCCCGGGAGCCGAAACCTAGAGCTCAATGATCTAGTTGAGCGCAGGTTAGGCATCGCTCCTTCAAGTGGTGATTTGTTTTCACAGTTCGATCCACGATCTGCTGCATGGATATATTCATTGCAGAAGGAGCTGGCAAATGAGATTGAATCTAAAGGAATGTCAGATTTGTATACTCATTTGGAGCAGCCAACCCTGTTATTACTTGCCCAAATGGAATTGCTAGGTATAGCTGTTGATCAACCGAAATTGAAACAATTGTCGGATCATTTCTCCAAAATTGTCTCTGAAGAAACAAAGATGGCATATCAAGAAGCTGGGCATGAATTTAATGTTGGTTCGCCAAAACAACTGCAGGTGGTGCTATTTGATGAATTGAAATTGCCTAAAACTAAAAAGATTAAGACGGGGTATACAACTGATGCAGAGAGTTTGGAATGGTTGGCACTTAAAACTAAGCATCCGCTGCTTAAGCACCTTCTAAGGATTCGAGAAACTTCTAAATTAATGACCACAATCGATGGATTAATTGCATCTGTTGCACAGGATGGCCGAATACACACCAGTTTCCAGCAAACTGTGGCAGCCACTGGCAGGTTATCTTCAACTGAACCGAACTTACAAAATATTCCGATTAGGACTGAAGAGGGTAGAAGAATTCGTGATTGTTTTGTCGCCCAAAAACCTTTCCTTGATCTCATGACAGCGGATTACAGCCAAATCGAGATGAGGATTATGGCCCATTTATCTGACGATAAAGCATTAATAGAAGCCTTCGAATCAGGTGAAGATTTGCATTCAACAGTTGCTTCGCAAGTATTTGGTGTAAAGCCAGGAGAAGTTGATGCGGAGATGCGGCGAACAATTAAGGCAATGTCTTATGGTTTAGCTTATGGATTATCTTCATTTGGACTATCTCAAACATTAGATATTGATCCAGCAGCAGCTAGTGAACTAATGGCTAAATACTTTGAAAGATTTGGCGGAATTCGTGAGTATCTGAAAACGGTAGTAGTAAAGGCCCGTGAGAATGGTTACACGCAAACGATCATGGGCAGAAGAAGATACTTACCGGATTTAAACCACGAAAATAGACAACGTCGCGAGATCGCCGAGCGCGCAGCACTTAATGCACCGATCCAAGGTTCTGCAGCTGACATTATTAAGATTGCGATGCTCAAAGTAGATGAGCAAATGAAATTAGCAAAACTGAAATCACGATTGCTATTACAAGTTCATGATGAGTTGATNCTAGAGGTTGCTCCAGGTGAACAGGAAAGATTNACTGAGTTGGTTAAGAAGCAAATGTCTGGNGCTTACAAACTAAATGTTCCACTTGATGTNAATATTGGCGTAGGAAAGAGTTGGGATTTGGCTGCACACTAATTTACTTATTGGTGTCTAAATTTGCTTCCATAGCTTCAGTGTCTTCATCCTCGGTTGGAACACGATCAGCCTCCTTCAATAAATCAGAGCCTCCTCGCATCACTAGATATCCAATGCCAACACAGATTGTGGTCAGAGCTAGGCAGTATCTAGGGGAGTAATGCTCAGAAATAAAACCACCGATCGCAGTTCCAAAAGCGGCAAAGGTGCCTTCGACAGTCCACAACCAACCAAGGGCAGCCACTGCCGTTCCTTTAGGTCTAACGGCTTCACTAATTTCTAAGTAAAAAACTTGTAATCCTCCAGCCATCAAACTCATGGCAGCGGTCACTATCATCATTGACCAATCTGGATAGGTAAAAGCAAGTGGTAGGGAGAAAATAAACCAGAATAGATAAAGTTTTTTGAAAGCAGCTAATGAAGATGTTCGCCGTGAAACCATCCCAGCCACCAGCCCACCAATTACAGTTCCTGCGGCCATAATCGCAAAGATAATCCCTGTGCGATGGGGAATCTTCTCTAGTACGGTGAAAGCAGGCATTGCGATATCAAAAGCTCCCCAACCTAAACCAATAAAAACACCTTCTAGCATTAACAAACGCATTGCCGGAGTTCGCCAAACAGCTAGATCATTTGAAGTCTTTTTTTCTGGCTTCCAACGCTTTAATTGAGGTGAAAGGGATAAGGCTCCACCGCCAATAAAAATCAGTGCCGAACAAATCTGTAACGCCAACTCTGGGGTGCTGCCTAGAGCAACGGAGGTTGCAATCAAAGGACCAAATACTCCAACTGAATTCATCACCGCTGTGTCGATGGCATAGGCAGTTCTTATCTGATCTTGAGGTACCGTAACTTTCCAAAGTGGGCGGACAGACAAATTTATTGGTGGTGCAGAGAAACCAAGAATGGCTGCGTATACGACTAATTCGGTTTTATTTGTGCCAGAGGCAAAAAGTAATATTAAAAATGCATATCCAGGTGCGAGAATGCGAAGTGGAATTTTCATTCCGAATTTATCAATTATTGTTCCACGTAAACCTGCGGTAGTAGCACCAGTTATGCCATTTACTCCAGTGGCCAACCCAGCGATTGCAATAGAACCTGTTGTTTGTTGAACTTTGAAAAAGATACTCAATGAGATCATTCCATAGGCTAAACGGGCCGGAAATGAGCTAATCAGCAGATATTGTCCCGATTTATTGCTAAGAACCTGTGAGTATCTGCTCATTAGTACATTCTAGACTGCTTCAGTTTGACCCTTGCTACTGATCGAAAGTAACCTTGCCCGTCCCTGTCCCTACTAGTTGCAGTACCCCTGGAGCACACCCACCTAATGACCCCTTCTCAAATTGCAGTAAATGACATTGGAACCGCAGAAGATTTCTTAGCCGCTATCGAAGGCACAATCAAAAATTTTAATGATGGAGATTTAGTTTCAGGAATCGTTGTTCAAATCGATCGCGAAGAAGTGTTGCTAGATATTGGATATAAGACAGAGGGTGTTATTCCATCTCGTGAATTATCAATTCGCCATGATGTTGATCCAAGTGAATTAGTTAAAGTTGGCGATCGGGTTGAAGCTCTAGTTTTGCAAAAAGAGGACAAAGAAGGTCGTTTAATCCTTTCCAAAAAGCGTGCTCAATACGAGCAGGCATGGGGAGATGTAGAGGGCAAGAAAGAACGTGATGAGGTTGTCACCGGAACTGTAATTGAAGTTGTAAAGGGTGGCTTGATTGTTGATATTGGTTTGCGCGGATTTTTGCCTGCATCACTAGTTGAGATGCGTCGCGTTAGAGATCTAACACCATATATTGGACAGCAAGTTGAGTGCAGAATTATTGAGCTAGATAAAAACCGAAACAACGTAGTGCTTTCTCGTAGAGCATTCCTTGAGCAATCTCAATCTGCATCTCGAACAACTTTCCTTAACCAGTTAACTAAAGGCCAAGTTAGATCTGGCGTAATCTCTTCAATTGTTAACTTTGGTGCTTTCGTTGATTTAGGTGGCGTTGACGGATTAGTTCACGTTTCTGAGCTCTCATGGAAACACATTGATCATCCATCAGAGGTTGTTGAGGTTGGCGATGAGGTCACCGTTGAGGTTCTTGAAGTTGATTTTGAAAGAGAGCGAGTTTCGTTATCTCTAAAGGCCACGCAAGAAGATCCATGGCAAGCCTTTGCTCGAACTCACACCATCAATCAAGTAGTCCCAGGTGAAGTTACTAAGTTAGTTCCATTTGGTGCATTTATAAAAGTTTTTGAAGGCATTGAGGGACTGGTACATATTTCAGAGTTGGCAGAGCGCCATGTAGAAATTCCAGAGCAGGTAGTTCAGGTCGGAGATAAGCTATTTGTTAAAATCATCGACATCGACTTAGAGCGTCGTCGAATCTCTCTTTCTTTGAAGCAAGCAAATGAAGGACAAGAGGTTGAGGTTGAAGCTTTCGATCCAACACAATACGGAATGCCAGCTCGTTATGATGCAGAAGGCAAATTTATTTATCCTGAAGGTTTTGATCCTGAAACCCAAGAATGGAAACCTGGTTATGAAAGCCAGCGCGAAGAATGGGAGAGGCAATACGCTGAAGCCCAATCTCGATTTATGGCTCATAAGAAGCAAAAGGCAGAGGCAAAAGCAGCTGATGCTGCCGCTCCTGCTGCCGAGTAAGCGATTATTAAGTATGGCCTCAGGAAACTGGGGCCATTTTTTTATTGTGTAGGGTTTAACTCATGTTAGTCGTTGCATTAACCGGGGGAATCGGTTCTGGAAAATCTACTGTTGGACAAATATTCGAAGATTTAGGCGCCGTAGTTACCGACTCTGATCAGCTGGCCCGCAATGTAGTAGAACGGGGCACAACTGGTTTTGATCAAATTGTTGCAGCTTTTGGTGATGAGGTGCTTAAAAATGGGGATTTGGATAGAGCTGCTTTAGCTGAAGTAATCTTTAAAGACCCCGTTAAGCGTACGCAATTAGAGCAAATAACTCATCCGTTGATAAGAAGAGCATTTGCAGAAATAGTTGAGTCGGCTCAAAATNATTCAATAGTGATCAATCAGATTCCATTACTAGTTGAATCAAAACACGAATACAAATTCGATCATGTCATCACTGTCTCAGCTACTGAAGAGGTAAGGATTCAAAGGTTACTAATGCGCGGAATGAATTTGACACAGATAAAACAGCGAATTGGGGCGCAATCAACTGATGCTCAGCGTGAGGCAATATCTGACACGGTAATCAGTAATGACAAAGATCATTCAGAGTTATTAGTTGAGGTAGAGAAAGTTTGGGAGCTTCTTCAAATCAAAAATAAGAATAAATCATGAGGCCCATCTCAGATCTGACTCGTCGGGTAGAACCATTTCGAGTTATTAGTGATTACGTACCTGCTGGAGATCAACCATCTGCTATCTCTGAATTAGTTGCTCGACTGGCGAATAATGAACAGGATATAGTTTTGCTGGGAGCAACTGGTACTGGTAAGTCTGCAACNACAGCCTGGATGATCGAACAAGTTCAACGGCCTACCTTAGTAATCGCCCCTAACAAAACTTTGGCTGCCCAATTAGCCAATGAGTTCAAGGAACTTCTGCCTAATAATGCTGTTGAGTACTTTGTTTCTTACTATGACTACTACCAACCAGAGGCGTATGTTCCTCAAACTGATACATTTATTGAGAAAGACTCGTCGGTAAACGATGAGGTGGAGCGTTTAAGGCATTCAGCGACTAACTCATTACTTACTAGACGAGATGTGATTGTGGTTGCAACGGTTTCCTGTATTTATGGTTTAGGAACCCCCCAGGAATACATAGATCGAATGGTCAAGTTAAAAGTAGGGGACTCAATAGATCGAAATACTCTGTTACGTAAATTTGTTGACATTCAATACAAACGAAACGATATGGCGTTTGAACGTGGAACTTTCCGTGTACGTGGGGACACAATCGAGATAATTCCCATGTATGAAGAGCTGGCCTTACGAATTGAAATGTTCGGAGATGAGATTGAGAAAATAATGACCCTGCACCCTCTAACCGGTGAAATTGTCAGAGATGAAACGGAAATGTATGTATTTCCAGCAACTCACTACGCCGCTGGTCCTGAAACAATGGAACGCGCAATCAAAGAAATAGAGATAGAGCTCGAAAAACGTGTTGATGAATTTGAGCGCTCTGGAAAATTACTAGAGGCGCAGAGAATCAAGATGCGCACCACTTTTGATATAGAGATGATGCGCCAACTAGGTTTTTGTTCTGGAATTGAAAACTACTCAAGGCATTTAGATGGAAGGGAGCAAGGTTCTGCGCCTAACTGTCTTTTAGATTACTTCCCGGAAGATTTTTTGGTAGTAATTGATGAGTCTCATGTAACGGTACCGCAAATAGGTGCAATGCATGAAGGTGATGCAGCACGAAAACGAACTCTTGTGGAGCACGGATTTAGATTACCAAGTGCCATGGATAACCGGCCGCTTAAGTTTGCAGAATTCTTAGAAAGATGCGGGCAGAAGGTTTATTTATCTGCTACACCCGGTAAGTATGAATTAGAAAAAACCAAAAATGATGTCGTCGAACAAGTTATCCGTCCCACTGGACTGGTGGATCCGAAAATTGTGGTCAAGCCAATTAAAGGACAGATAGATGATTTGATTAACGAGATCAGATTACGTGCAGATCGTAATGAACGAGTTCTTGTGACTACTTTGACTAAAAAAATGTCAGAGGAGCTAACTGACTATATGTTAGGGCTTGGAGTTAAGGTTAGATATTTACATTCA
>B570J29611_1000095_pt1 | contig 8361 bp, 9 predicted proteins | sample LakMenEpi26Jun09_FD_29611 | JGI IMG/M metagenome (IMG submission 29611)
GAAAAAAAATAGCAATTTTTTAAATAATTTTTCATGAAAAAAATTATTTATTTCTTTATATTTTCTTTTTTTTTATCATCCATTTTAATTGCTAGTGAGAAAGAAATCCAAGTAATTGATGGAGATACTATTCATATAGGAAAACTTAAGTACCGTTTTTTTGGTATTGACGCTCCAGAAATAAAACAAATTTGTGAAAAAGATAATACTAAAATTCAATGTGGAGTTATTGCAAAAAGCGTTCTTAAAAATAAAATTGCAGATAAAATTCCTGAATGTATCGTAAAAGATAAAGATCGTTACCAAAGATTAGTTGCGGAATGTTTTATTGGTAAAGAAAGTTTATCCAGATTTATGGTAAGACAGGGTTATGCGGTTGCATATTCTCAATATTCTAAAGATTTTATTGAAGATGAAAAATACGCAAAAGAAAATAAACTTGGTATTTGGTCAATGAATTTTCAAATACCATCTGAGTATAGAAAATCTTTACGAAATAAATAATTTTTATTTTAAAATTCTTTTATTTTTTTTTCTATTATATTTTTTTTTATCTTTAATAATTCTCCTTTTAAATTTTGGCGTTCGAAGAGCTTTAGCTACAGGATTTCTTTTCATAATGAATTTGACAATTATAGCAGATTCTTTATTAAATTAATTTAAACTACTAATTATCGTGAAATTAAATAAGAAATTTGAGCCTTATATTTTTACTGTCATTATGGCATTTGGCATGAGTATTATGATGTCATTTATTATTTCATTAATGAATATAGGATTTGTAGATAATTTTTTTTTAATCTGGATTAGAGCTTGGATACCTGCTTTTTTTATAGCGTTAATTCCCGCATTCTTTATGGGAAAATTAGCAAGATCAGTTCTAAGTAAAATTATTGATAGATAATTAAATTCTAAATTGAGAGCCTAAGTAAAGCTGTCTTGCTTTTTTATTTTCAACAATTTCTTGTGGAGATCCTTCAGCAATTAATTCTCCACTATTAATAATGTACGCTCTATCTACAATATCAAGAGTTTCCTTAACGTTATGATCGGTAATGAAAATGCTAATGCCTTTATCTTTTAGATGTCTAAGCATTTCTTTAAGTTCAATGATTGCAATAGGATCTAAAGCTGCAAACGGTTCATCTAATAATAACACTTTAGGAGATGTTGTTAAGCATCTTGCGATTTCAACTCTTCTTGCTTCTCCTCCAGAAAGACTTAGCGCTGAAGCAGTTCGAAGATGTGCAATTTTAAATTCATTCAATAAATGCTCTACTAATTCGTCTTCCTTTTCTTGGTCTTTGATTGCAACTTCTGCAACCGCTCTAATATTTTCTTCAACAGTTAGTCCTCTAAAGATTGATCTTGATTGTGGAAGATAGCTGATTCCTTCCTTTGCACGCATATGAATTGGAAGTTCATTAATTACTTTATTATTGAAAATGATTTTACCTTGAGTTGGATTTAAAATTCCAAGCACTATTGAAAACATAGTTGTCTTACCAGCACCATTTGGACCAAGTAAGGCAACAATTTCTTGGGGATTTACTCTTACGCTTACATCTTTAAGAATAACTCTTTTTTTGATTATTTTTGTTAAATGGCTAATTTCAAGTGTTGATGGTTCTTTATTATAATAATAGTCATCCGAGATAAGTTTAAAAACATTATTATTTAATTTTTTATTAATTTTTTTAACAACGGCAGGTTCAGCGATTGTTTCTTCTGCTAACTCTTTAATTGTTGTTTTTTTTTCTAGAATTACACTTTCTTCTTTTATGAGATTGTTTTTAGAAAGAATAAAAGGCTTTTCTTCTGGAACTTCTTTTTTTGGTTCATCAATTTTTTCCGAAGAATCAGAGATATTAGAATCAGCAATAGCTGCAAATCTTTTAATTACTTTTTTATTAGATATGACTGTAAATTTTTGATCTTTATCTTTCATTACTTAATGTTCCGGTAACTTGTTTGCCTTTTTCTTCCATTACAACTTCAACAGTTTTTTTAAAGGTATCAATTATTACCTTATCCGCTTTAATTTGACTAGTACGTCGCTTTTTAGTTTTTGAGTCTGTCTCAACAAAATCTGCAATTACATTACCACTTACAAATATATTATTTGATTTTACAAGATACTCAGCTCGGTTTGCAGTTACCACTCCATCTTTCTGAGTTATTTTAACATTCTGTTCATACAAAATATCATTTGTTGTTTTGTTAAATAAACCTATTTTGCTTATAATTTTTATAATGCTTCCATCTTTTAATAAAAAATCACTATCAACTTCTTTTAAGCTTATAAGATCTTGATTGTCTTTATCAATAGTCGCAAGTTTTGCTCTAACGTTATATTGTTTTCCACTTGCATCAACGCCGATATAGCTAATATTTTCAAACACATTACTTTCAGCTCCCTCAGTTGGCTTAATATTTTTTGATGTTAGTTTTAATCTAAAAGTATTGATAGTTGGATAAACGAAATAGACGATAAAGATTACTATAAGACCAATACTTATAATTTTAAGCTGTTTTTTTCTTATCTCATTGAGTTTCATTAAACTCCAAAACTAATAAGAGAATGTATATGAATTAGTCCGTAATTATTATTTTTACCCTTAACAATAAGAGAAGTAATTTTTTTCTTATTCATTATATCAAGAGCAGATCCCGCCAGTGTATTTTCAGAAATCATTTTTGGTTCTTTAGTCATTACTTCTTTTGCGGTTTTTTCTAAAAAATTCTTCTTGTGAATTGAACGTCTAATGTCCCCATCTGTTATAATTCCTGTAACTTTTTTAGATTTATTTACAACAAGCACGCAGCCATAAGCTTTTTTAGTAATCTGAATAACAGCATTTTTTACAGATAAATTTTCATTGATAAAAGGTACGTCTACTTTTTTAATCATAATATCTACAAGCACACAGCCATAAGCTTTTTTAGTAATCTGAATAACAGCATTTTTTACAGATAAATTTTCATTGATAAAAGGTACGTCTACTTTTTTAATCATAATATCTTTAACACGCGTAAGTTGTTTTCCTAATGTCCCCGATGGATGATAAACAGCAAATTTTTCTTTACTAAATTTATTTAATTTCATTAGCGTTATTGCAACGCTATCACCCCAAGCAAGCAACATTGAAGTTGAGCTTGTTGGAACAATNTCAAGACCAGCCTCTTTNACTTTAGGAAGAACAATTTTAATTGTGCTCGCATTAATTAAAGTTGAATTTTCTCTTGANGCAACACCAATAATGGGCATTTTAAATTTGTGTGCATAATTTAAAATAATTTTTAATTCATCAGTATTTCCAGAATAAGACATAATCAAAAAACAATCTTGCTTTGGGTTGCAAGCGCCAAGATCACCATGAGCAGCTTCTGACGGATGAAGATAAATAGAAGGAACTCCTACAGAGCTTAATGTTGCGGAAATTTTTCTAATAATATGACCTGATTTTCCCATGCCAACACATATTATTTTCCCTTTGCATTTCTGGATAAGATCAATGGCCTTAATAAAGTTAGCATTATAAGATTTAGATAATTTTTTTAATGCACTAATTTCTTGAAAAATTACTTCTTTAGCAAATTTTATTTTTTGATTTTGTATCATCTAATGCGCGAAAATATCTTGATTATTCCAACCGGCAAGATCTAATGTTACTCGATGTTTTAAAAATTTAAAACAGTGCTCAGCTAGTTCCATTCGGTTTTCTCTAATTAAAATTTTATCAAGCTCCTCTTTTATTTTGTGTAAATACAAAACATCTGATGCAGCATAATTTACCTGTTGTTCAGTTAAAATTTCAGAACCCCAATCAGACTTTGCATTTGTTTTGATAGCTCAATGTTTAAAAGCTCTTTACATAAATCTTTAAGACCATGTTTATCCGTGTAGGTTCTACCGATTTTTGATGCAATCTTTGTACAGTACACATTGTTAATATCTGCTTTTAGATAGTAGTTTAAAACCGCAAGATCAAACCTTGCAAATTGGAAAATTTTTTTAATATCATTATCTTCTAGTATTTTTTTTAAATTATCAGCTTTAAATGTTTTTCTATTAATTTGAATTAAATGAACCTCTTCATTGCCAGAAGATATTTGAACAAGGCAAAGAGGATCTCTTTTATAATCAAGCCCCATCGTTTCAGTATCAATTGCAATAATTTTTCCTAGATTTAAATTATTAGGAAGATCGTTTTTATGGATTTTGACTTTCATAGCATTGTTAAATAAAAGGTATTATCGTTAATTATTATGATTAAACAATGGCAGAAAAAAAGACAATAACAGTCTTCGGCGGCACAGGATTTATAGCTCGAAATCTAATAGCTAAACTTGCAAAAAAAGGTTTTAAAATAATAGTTCCAACACGAAATCCATATCTACATGGCTACCTAAAACCAATGGGAGAACCAGGTCAAATTGAAGTTTTAAAGTTTAATCCTTTTGATTTTTCAAATCTTAATGAATTTATTAAGAGTTCAGAGATTGTAGTTAATTGTATAGGAGTTTTGTTTGAGAAAAAAAATCAAAAATTTGATCATATACATCATTTATTTCCAAAGTTTTTAACAAGTATTTTAGATAAAGAAATTACTAAAAAATTTATTCATATCTCAGCATTAGGCGTAAATAAAAATTCTAACTCTTTGTACATTAAATCTAAATTTCAAGGTGAAGAAGCGATTATTAATAATTATAAAAATTCGATTATTGTACGTCCTAGTATTGTATTTGGAATAAATGATAATTTTTTTAATTTATTTAATAAGTTAATAAATCTTTTGCCTATTATTCCTCTTGCGGGTGCCAAAACAAAGTTTCAACCATGTTATGTCGGTGATGTTACTGATGCTATTATTAAAATTATAGAACAAATTAATCCTAATAAAGTTTACGAATTAGGAGGACCCAAAATTTATACTTTTAAAGAATTAATAGAGACGTTGCTTGTGTCATTAAAAAAGAAAAGATTTATAATAGAACTTCCAGACTTTGCGGCAAGATTACAGGCAAAAATAATGCAATTATTACCCAATCCTTTGCTTACAGAAGATCAGTTAGAAATACTAAAATCTGATAATACTTGTTCAAATCAGTATCCTGGCTTTAAAGAGCTTGGCATATCAACAAGGACTGTTGAAACAGTATTACCTAATTATATTTTTAGTCAGGTTATTCGCTAAAGAAATAGTAATATAAACGTCCCAAGAATTATTCTGTAATAAATAAAAATATTTAAATTGAATTTAGATATGAAAGATAAAAACAATTTTATTGTAAGATAAGAAGACAAAAAAGAAGTAATAAAAGCAACTATTGCAATATAATTTAAATCTGAATTATTTGTTTTAATTAAATCCACAACCCCAAGAAAACATGCTCCCGCAGTTGTTGGTATTGATAAAAAGAATGAAAATTTTGCAGCTTCAAATCTTGAATATCCTAAAAAACGTCCTGCCGTTAAAGTAATACCCGATCTGCTTACACCAGGAATAAGAGAAATAATTTGAAACAGTCCAATTACTAAAGAACTTTTTAAATTAAGATCTTTATATAATGTTTTTGAATGACTAATCTTGTCGCTAATAAACAAAAGAATTCCAAAAATAATTAAAGTAGCAGCAATTATCTTTATTGAAAAATATCCGTAATTTATAAGGCGAAATTTATAAACAAAATACCCAACAACAATTACAGGTACAGTTGCGACAATTATATTAAAAATCATCTTTGGTTTTTTTAACAATCCCAAAAGCTCTGAAAAAAAATAAGTGATGATTGCAAGCAAAGAACCTAAGTGAAAAATAAGATTTATAATTTCATTATGATTATGATAATCTAATAACTGCTCTAGCATAATAAGATGAGCATTGGATGAGATTGGTAAAAATTCTGTGATACCCTGAACAATTCCAAGAATTATTATTTTGATAAATTCATCCATAATTAAAGCTTTAGTCTAGGCAGTTAGCTTTATAAATTTAATTATTAGTTAAACATTGCTTACAATTATTAATTGAATNTTAANAAAAAACCTTAATTTTACTTATTAATTNANAAATAANATAAANTACTACATTATTACTGACCTAATTTATCTTTTAAAAATATAGGTTTTATGNGAATAATAGTAAAAAAACACTAAATTTTAGGTATTTTAATTAATGACNGAAAAAATGCTCAAGTTTGTCAATACAAAAGGACAAACTCCTGAAAAGTTTAACCCATCTCAAAGGGTTAAAAACTTTTCTGAAATTTATAAAAACTATATTGCTCCAAAAGCAGAAGAACAATCTAGCAGATGTTCGCAGTGCGGGGTTCCTTATTGCCAAATTCACTGTCCGCTTTCAAATAATATTCCTGATTGGTTAAAGTTAGCAGCTGAAGGAAGATTAGAAGAAGCTTATGAAATTTCTTCAGCAACTAATAATATGCCAGAGGTTTGCGGTAGAATTTGCCCTCAAGACAGACTTTGTGAAGGGAATTGCGTAATTGAGAGAGCAGGGCATGGTACAGTTACTATTGGTTCAATAGAAAAATTTATTACAGATACTGCTTTTGAAGAGGGCTGGGTCAAACCAATTAAAATTAAAAAAGATTTAGGACAAAGTGTTGGTATTATAGGAGCAGGACCAGCAGGTCTTGCAGCCGCTGAGCAGCTTAGAAAAATTGGATATGAAATTACGGTTTATGACAAATACGACAGACCAGGTGGATTGTTAATTTATGGCATTCCTAATTTTAAATTAGAAAAAAATATTGTTGAAAGAAGAACAAAACTTTTAAAGGAAGGCGGAATTAAATTTGAATTAAATTTTGTAGTTGGAAAAAATGCAACTCTATCTGAGCTTAGAAAAAAACATGATGCGATATTAATTGCAACAGGAGTATACAAATCTAGAGAGGTGGAAATCTTAGGATCAAATCTTAAAAATATTTACCCAGCAATGGAATTTTTAACAGCTTCAAACAGAAAAGGCTTAGGAGATAAAGTTAAAATGTTTGATGATGGATATTTAAATGCTGAAGGAAAAGATATTGTAGTAATAGGAGGAGGCGACACAGCAATGGATTGCGTTAGAACTTCAATAAGACAGAACGCTAAATCAGTCAAATGTCTATATAGAAGAGATAAAAAAAATATGCCGGGTTCAGCAAGAGAGGTTGCTAATGCTGAAGAAGAAGGAGTAGATTTTCAATGGCTCACAAATCCAAAGGAATTTATTGGAAAAAATGGAAAAGTGACAGAAGTTGTCCTTAATAAAATGAAATTAGGAGAAGCAGACGCAACTGGAAGACAAGCGCCTGAAATTATTCAGGGCTCTGAAATTAAAATTAAAGCAGACATGGTAATTAAAGCTTTAGGATTTGATCCTGAAGATATCCCAACTTTATTTTCAGAACCAACACTTGATGTATCTAAATGGGGAACTATCAAAATAGATCTTAAAACAATGCAAACAAATTTAGATGGAATCTTTGCAGCCGGAGATATCGTTCGAGGAGCATCTTTAGTTGTGTGGGCTATCAAAGACGGAAGAGATGCTGCGGAAGCAATGGATATTTATTTAAAAAATAAAATTTCTCAATCATTAAAAAAAAGAATGGTTGCTTAGTTATTTATGAAAATTTTAGATCAAAATTTACAAAAACTTATTAAAGCAGGGGTTTATAAAAAAGAAGATGAGCATGATGCGTGCGGGGTTGGTTTTGTTGCTTCAATTGATGGAAAACCAAGAAGAGAAGTAGTTGAAAATGGAATCGAAGCTCTCAAAGCTGTTTGGCACAGAGGAGCAGTAGACAAGGACGGAAAAACGGGCGATGGAGCTGGAATTCATGTTGAGTTGTCAAAAGATTTTTTTGAAGAACAAATAAAAATTACAGGACATCACACTCATAAAAATGACCAATTGTGTGTTGGTATGATTTTTTTACCTAGAAATGATTATGGAGCACAAGAAGCTTGCAGAACTATTGTTGAACACGAACTACTGTCTAATAATTTTTATATTTTTGGATGGAGGCAGGTTCCTGTAAAAGCAAAAGTTCTTGGTATTAAGGCAAACGATACAAGACCAGAAATCGAGCAAATATTATTTTCTCCAATANAAAAAACAGGTTCAGAAGAATTAGAAAAAAATATTTATATTGTAAGAAAAAAAATTGAAAAAANAATTACNCAGTCGCAATTAAAAGATTTTTATATTTCATCAATTAGNTCAAGATCAATAATCTATAAAGGAATGTTTCTCGCTGANCATTTGTCAGATTTTTATCCAGATCTATTAGATAAAAGATTTATTTCTAGATTTTCAATTTTTCATCAAAGATATTCAACGAATA
>B570J29611_1000110_pt1:5000-7790 | contig 7790 bp, 5 predicted proteins | sample LakMenEpi26Jun09_FD_29611 | JGI IMG/M metagenome (IMG submission 29611)
GTCGGTCAGAAGCAAGCAGCCAGGTAGCTGCAAGCCTCCAGGCACGACTTGGCGGACAACGGCAGGCAAGCCGATGCCCCTAGGTTAATATCCCCTTTCCTCTCATGCCCGAAGGCATCAAGTATTCGGCGGATAAAAGCCCGAGGTTTTATCGAAATTCCTCTCATGCCGAAGCATCAAGTATTAATCGATAATGATCCTTCCGCAGGTTCACCTACGGAAACCTTGTTACGACTTTTACTTCCTCTAAGCGCTACAGTTTGGTCGTCTTTCCACCAGCGAGGCAGCGTAAACCGCCAGGCAAGCAGTCCGAGGACCTCACTAAAACGCTCAATCGGTAGTAGCGACGGGCGGTGTGTACAAAGGGCAGGGACGTAATCGACGCAAGCTTATGACTTGCGCCTACTGGGAATTCCTGGTTCACGGAGAACAATTGCAAGCTCCGATCCCTACCACGAATGGGGTTCAACAGTTTACCCGCTCCTCTCGGAGAGGGAGTAACTAGCTGATCCATTCAGTGTAGCGCGTGTGCGGCCCAGAACATCTAAGGGCATCACAGACCTGTTATTGCTCAATCTCGTGTAGCTAAGAGCTACCAGTCCCTCTAAGAAGAATAATCCGCTCAGAAAAGAAGCGGACACTAGTTAGCAGGACAGAGTCTCGTTCGTTATCGGAATTAACCAGACAAATCNCTCCACCAACTAAGAACGGCCATGCACCACCACCCACGAAATCAAGAAAGAGCTATCAATCTGTCAATCCTTCTCGTGTCCGGGCCTGGTGAGATTTCCCGTGTTGAGTCAAATTAAGCCACAGGCTCCACTCCTGGTGGTGCCCTTCCGTCAATTCCTTTAAGTTTCAGCTTTGCAACCATACTTCCCCTGGAACCCACAAGCTTTGGTTTCCCGGAAGCTCCCTGCAAGGTCGTAAAATTAAACGCCTGCAGATCGCTAGCTGGCATCGTTTATGGTTAGAACTAGGGCGGNATCTAATCGCCTTCGAACCTCTAACTTTCGTTCTTGATTAATGAAAACATTCTTGGCAAATGCTTTCGCAGTAGTTTGTCTTCAAACGGTCCAAGAATTTCNCCTCTGTCGTTTGAATACAAATGCCCCCGACTGTCCCTATTAATCATTATGTCGATTTCCGAAAACCAACAAAATAGAAACGACATCCTATTCTATTATTCCATGCACGAATATTCAAGCGTAAGAGCTTGCTTTGAGCACTCTAATTTTTTCAAAGTAAACCTGCCAGCACAGACGGACACTCGGCGAAGAGCACCCGCCTGCCTCTGGCAAAACACACGGACAAACAAGCCAGTACCGAAAGCATTCGGACCGACTTCTGTCCGCCGAGATCCAACTACGAGCTTTTTAACCACAACAACTTTAATATACGCTATTGGAGCTGGAATTACCGCGGCTGCTGGCACCAGACTTGCCCTCCAATAGATCCTCGGGAACGGTTTTAAAGTGTACTCATTCCAATTACAGGGCCTCGGATGAGTCCTGTATCGTTATTTTTCGTCACTACCTCGACCTTCGGTCATTGGGTAATTTGCGTGCCTGCTGCCTTCCTTGGATGTGGTAGCCGTTTTTAAGGCTCCCTCTCCGGAATCGAACCCTGATTCCCCGTTACCCGTCAAAACCACTGTGAGCGTCTATATCACAGTCGACAGTTGATAGGGCACACCTTCGAAGGAAACGTCGTCGGCACAAGGCCATACGATCAGCCCAAAGTTATTCAGAGTCACCAATGAGACGGCCGAAGCCGTTTGGTTTTGATCTAATAAAAGCATCTCTCCGTGAGTCGAGATTTTTCGCATGTATTAGCTCAAGAATTACCTCAGTTATCCAAGTAACTGGTAACTTTCCAGTAGATTAGGTGTGATTTAATGAGCCATTCGCGGTTTCACCTTACTGAGGNTTNTACTTAGACATGCATGGCTTAATCTTTGAGACAAGCATATGACTACTGGCAGGATCAACCAGGTAGCTTGCTTACTTTCCAACTTGTTAGCTGCAAGCAACTGAACAAGCGAGCAAGTCACTACCGCTCTTTGAGACCGGGCCTAAGCCCGTCCGACATCCGACTAAGTTTCCCGTCAACGTGAGTTAACATCTGGCTTGCGCCGTGATATAAGCTCTCGCACGGACAACGGAACCGACCAAGTAGAGGATACAGTTTAGTCGTATACAGCCAGCCCGTAAGCAGACTTCCGACCCAACTGTCCATTCCTCAAGGAAATCGGCACTACTGTGTATTCTGAGCAGTCAGACTTTTCACTGCTCTCCTACACCACCTCCTCATAGGTGAAAACACCCATTTAGCAATAAGAACAAGTTTACTCTATACAGCAAGTGGAGTTACACATCATCTGTGTATTATATACTTCGGTCTGTTTCATCCGCCCCTTTACTGCCTGGAGTTGCCAAATTTTCACCAGGCCAAAACGGCTGACTGGTTTAGCCCGGCCGGCGCATCCGCCAGGCCAGATGTTCCCCCGCCCGCCAGCCCCGGCTGAAGTATGGTCCGGCGGATGAAACTGAGCAATGCCATCCGCCTGGCGGGCGGGAAAGCCTCAGCTCCGCCGGCCGGCCGGGCTGACTGATAGAAAAATTTTGCCTTAGCCAATCCGCCCTTCAGTCCAGACCAGACCTCCGCCTCGCCTCGGCTGAAGTATGGCCGGGCGGATGAAACTGAGCAATGCCATCCGCCCGCCGGCCGGGCTGACTGAAAAATTTTGCCTCAGCCACCCTGCCCTTCAGTCCAGACCAGTCCTCCGCC
>B570J29611_1000117_pt1 | contig 7522 bp, 6 predicted proteins | sample LakMenEpi26Jun09_FD_29611 | JGI IMG/M metagenome (IMG submission 29611)
ACCAGTGATGCTTTAACACTGGACCCAATTGTTCATTTGTTAACCACATGGTGATGGGCTGAAAGACAAAATTCCGGACACCAAAAATTATACAGGATATTGTAAAAAAAAAGGGGATCAACAGTGTTGGGCAAGCCGCAAAAATAAAACTTTGATTATTACCGGTATGATAAAAATATAAATATATATAATAATATTATTAATATATGTATTAATATATAATTAATTTTCTTCTGATGTTTATCCCTTCCTGTTTTTTTATACGTTCACGTGTCTTTTTGAAAATTCCTAACGCTATTACCAATAGTTTTGCCACCGTTGAAATATTTCGCGATGTGTCTTATAAAAAGATACAAAGGGAAATCTATTTTTCAACAGCAGCAAATCTATCGAAAAAAAAAGTATACCAGCGACTCGCGATATGTCGTCAGTATCCCTTTTTTAAATATAAGTCCTGTGGCTAGTTAGGAAAATATCCCAACCAATTCACGTGCAATGGATCAGACGAGCTGATTCTAACGAGAAAACCCTACGATGTCGAAAAATCAATAGGCTTGCCACCAAGGACAAAAAATGTTCACGGCGATGGTCTCGATCGATAGACACAACGGAAGCTCTTTTTTCTCCGCAGCAAGACTATTGAGAAAAGTATACAAGCCACTCGGTGTCGCTAGTATCCCTTTTAAAATTAAAAAATTTCATTGACAATGCGGGTCAGAGGACCCAAGAGATATATATCAGAAACCTAAGTAGTCAAAAAAAGCCAAATATCAATAGACTGCCACCAGAAGGCTTGCTAGACCATTGATAAAAGTATACTGTAAAAAGTCAAATAGACTGCCACCAGAAGGCTTGCTAGACTATTGACAAAAAAAGTATACCGCTGTCTTTGACCATTTCGGCGCTGCTAGTATCCCTTATTAAAAAACAAAAAAAACGTATCGCTGGATTGCTGATTGAGTCCTGTGGCCAGTTGGGAAAATCCCAACCAATCCACGTGCAATGGATCAGACGACCAGATTATAACAACAACAAACAACGACAATAGAGAATAATTCTTTTTTTTCTCGGTTTTCCTGGTCCGACCCCTGGGGACAGCGACATCTGGGGGTGTCAATCCACGTGCAATGGGGTCAGGGGGTACTAACGGAAAAAGTTTTACGATTTTTATGTTACAAAGTTATTTTTAAAAAACAAATCTGGGTTTCCTGGACTCATCCCTGAGGACAGTGACATCTGGGGGTGTCAATCCAAGTGCAATGGGATAAGCGGGTACTGCCAGAGTATGAAGAATTATTCTCTCTTCCTAATTATATTTGATTTTTTTTGGTACGAAAATTCAATAGGCTTGTCACCGGTGAAATGTTTCGCGATGTGTCTGTGTAAGACACAAGGGGAAATCTATTTCTCCAACAAGACTATTGATAAAAGTATACCAGCCACTCGATGTCGCTGGTATCCCTTTTAACGAATCGAGAAAAAAATAATAATAATAAATTCGTTTACGGTGTTGCAAATGGTTTAAAGACAAGTCTGTTACACGTACAATATTATGAATTTTTTACAATTTTTTTATATGTGACATTTTTTTTCTTAGCACAGTTACACCAAAGACATGATCTTCTTCCCCCGTAAAATACAATTACAATATGTAAATATGTTCAAACAGTACCAAAATATCTCATCTTTCTCTCTCATCTCGTGTAATATATATGTTCTCTCTGTAAGTAATGGGAAAAGGAATATAAGTCTTAAGTGCAATGTTCAAGAGGTCGTAGAAAACCATTAAGATTCCAACCATCTTAAACTTATAAGACTTAGCCTTTGACTTCCAGTACTGAGGTCTATAGGTCAGACATGACCTAAAGTCCAAAGCAAGCTAAAGCCTCTCTGACTGTAGTATTGTGGCCTTAGTACGGTCACCTACAGTCGGAGCACGCCAGGACTGAGCGTTTTTTGTATTAGGAAGAGAGATAATACGCTTACACAAATGATAAAAGGATAAAGGATGGGGATATACAATACAGTACAATACGTAAAAAATTTTCCCAATCGCAGTAAAAAAAAACATCTCTTTCTCTCGTCTCGTGACAATTCGGGGCCCTGAGTGTCTACATGTTACTCCCGACAGCTCAGTTTCTGTCATGTAACACTCACAGCTAGGAGGTCCCGACTGGCCTTACGCATGGTTGTCCAACCCAGCTTTACTACCTGGACCCCCGGCTATTACTACATCACTTTCTCATCTCTTGGCTCTGCTTTTCCCGAAGGTACTCACAGGTGCAATGCCTTAAAGTATTACTCTCCAGACGCAAAAGACAGGGTGACACAGACAGAAAAATACTTGGGATAACTAGTCCTAAGATAAATGGCACATGTAAAAAAAATTAACCATAAAATTGTGAACGTGTAAAATTTAAATTTCATACACCAATTGTATCTTTTAAAAAATGTTACCAATACGAGCTGTTTGCGTTCGTACGTCGCATTCGTCGACTAATAGCTATAACCACTCTGTTGGTAAAATTTTTTTTTCTCCAAGTATAAATGTTACCCACCATATAACACCACCGTTAGGGACAAACATCATTCTTATTATTATTATTATTATTATTATTATTATTATTATTATTATTATTTACGGAATATTTAAAGAAATTTCTGTCCCCACTACACGAATCGAACATGAGAAAAATGTTATTATGCCCAACACTGTCAACATCGTCTATAAAAATGATAAGATTCTATTTTAATTTACTAACAAATCTATTTGCTTGCCAATTTTAGTAAGAAAAATAATAATATTAAAATATTGACGTTTTCAGTCACTTGATCATAAATAAAGTGTATAACGAATAAGAGAGGACAAAAATAATATTTTTGCTTTGGGACTTATAAATTTTTACACTTCACTATAAACTCTTCACTAAAAAGACTATCTTCGCACAGTTTGTCACTATTCTTCATCACATCGAAAATGAACTTAGTTTTATTTTCTTACAAGTACAAATTAAAACTCACCTGAAGTTTCCAAAAGTTCACTAATATTATCTTCACTTGACTGAGAGGATGAAGAGATGTCCATAGAGGTTCTCTATAATAACTAGGAGTGTGCCCTATCAGTTACCCCTTTATATAGGGATANNGATAGGGAGGTGGGGGTAAGGGGGAAGGGGGTGCTCGTACCGGTCTCTTGGGGNANNGGGTCTGATGCGCCCCCAGCGTCCACTCAAGTTGCGCATGCGCTCTCAGCATCCTTTTGGGGGAAGGGGTTGCTCGTACCGGTCTGTTGGGGGGGAGGGGGGTCTGATGCGCCCCCAGCGTCCACTGATGTTGCGCATGCGCTCTCAGCATCCTTTTGGGGGAAGGGGTTGCTCGTACCGGTCTGTTGGGGGAAGGGGGTCTGATGCGCCCCCAGCGTCCACTGATGTTGCGCATGCGCCCTCAGCATCCTTTTGGAGGGAAGGGGTCCTCCTCATGTGTGGGGAAAGGAATCCTATAAAAGGGGGGGTTTCATCCATTCTCTTTCTCAGTTGTTCTGCGATTATTCTGCTCACCCAGATAATTCTTCAGGTGTGTGGTGACTTGTGAACTTGTGATATTTCTCTTGTGAAACACAGTGAATTTTTTGTGAACTTTTTCCAAAAGTAAAGTGAATGTTATAAACCACAAGTGTTAACAACCCTTACATAATATAAATTGACCTCATCTTTCTGTCTGACCCCAACTTAATTTTAACACCTAAAAAACTTATAGTTTATTAGTTTAACCAGAAATTATTTGACAAACGTACCATTTGTGTGTTTGAAAAATTCTTTATATTCGATAAAAATTTTTTTCCTAAGATCATCATGGTGTCCATCAACTTTTGTCCCCCAGCTCATCGTTTGCGAACTTCTGAAACCGTACTTGACTGCAAACTGTTCCAGCAGTCTATGTCTGGTTTTCCATCCGACCGACATGCCTATAATTTAAAATGTTTTATGCATCCTACGAGGTACTGTTTTTTTTTCTTCTTCTTCTTCTTCTTCTTCTTCTTTTTATAAGTTTTTATAAGTTTTTATAAGTGTCCAGACTTATATATTTTATGTTCAGCCAGGGAAGGTTTCCCTTTCAAGTCAAGAGTTTTGTGAAATACATAAGGTTAGATCCCCCCTCCCGTTCTCTTTACTAAATACAAAATACTAAATACTAAATACTTAAATACTTAAATACTTAAATACTAAATACATGTAACAAAAACTACCACATTTTTTCTTATAGGAATATCGACTCTACTTTGTTAACAGCTGGACCAGGCTCTATAGGTTTTTTATTATCATATTAAAATAAAAAGGTCAAAAATTAATTTTTTGGCCGACATAAAAGTTCTAATTCCAACATTTTTTCCTTTAGTTATATCCCGGCAATACGGGGTAAATGGAGCCAACCCCAAAAAAATAGACACTAAGAGTGTCATCATTGATTTTGAAATTTTTCAACAGATGAGTGATCCATCCTTCATAAAAAAGCTCAAAGAAAATACAGACAGTTTTCTACAAAAACTTGCTAAATATCAAAACTCAGGTAGAACCCCTTACTAAATCTCTTACTCTTAAATTTAGTGTCAAAATATAATAATTTTTAGACACGTCAACCAGCACAGGACGTTGTGAGAATATTTCTTCCTGTGTTGCTGTCATAAACACTTGTGACAGTAGAATTAAAATACTACTTACTCTTGAGGTTAGACCTACTATATAAAACGAGAACAGATCAAAAACACTTTTATTCTAGCCATTATTTTATTTTATTTTATTTTATTTTATTTTATTTTTTTCTGCAGCACTACAGACTTTCGGAACTTGGTATTAATACCCCAACAGTTGATGAAGGGTACTGTTTATTAAATTATATTAAATTAAGTTAAATTTAATTTAATTAAAGCAAAAAAATAATATAACTTTTTTACATTTTTAAGCCTTAAAAATGTGGGACTGAAGCTCAACTACCAATTTGATGAAGAACCGATCGACACTTACATTTCATCAAAACATAAAAACAGCGAGGACAATGAACTACCAGCCAAGAAGTTAAAGCTCAACGACAAGAAAATTGCCATTCTAGAATACTCCTCTGTTCAATTACCTCTTGCACCTTTTATCGATTATATTGAAAAATATTCAAAGACTTTCGTTGACCAATGCCTGACCTATAATAACTCAAATGAAACAACCGACTAGTGTATCTTCCGATTATTTCAGAATACATAAAGAATGCAACGTAGAACCCTTAATGAAATACTTTCATTAAGTCAAATAACACACACACACATGTAATAGGTAAGAATAATCTTAAATGTATCTTTTTTCATTACTTATTGTCAAAGAATAATTTTTTCATCTGAATCGGGCAGTGGAGTCAACATTTTATCAAACAGATTATCACTCATTGTCACACTGGATATACTTTGACTTTTTTGATAATTTCATCAATAACTTATAGCTTTGCCCTTTAGGTATTTTATTTCTGTGTACGTTCAAACTGGAGAACCAACTGACTTTGAAAACGTTTCCAGAGTTTTATCCCTTCCAGTTAAATTCACTATTGACGAAGATAATTTTTCGTCTATTATCCCATAAAATTCACTTGTTGTTCTTGACGATTTTTCCTTTTAAATTAGCCAATAATAGACTAGTGAAATTTACAAAGTTGTAAAACTACATTTTATGACATAAAAATATTACTCTGATCATACACAATTTGTTCAGCAACAATTTATCAAATGCTATTCTGTATGCTCAGCATGTTTGTCTTTTCTACTTAAATCTGGGATACCTTATATTGAGGTGATATTACTTTCTTTATTCTGAGAGCCACCCCATGCAAAAATGTATCAAACCTCCTGTTTGTTCGGTTCATGGTTTGCATAGAATCCTGTCTTCCTATTGGGTGGCGTACTGTTACTTAATGAAAAAAAAAATCCACCAAAGTCCAGCTCTTTTTTATTTCTATCCTGGAATGAATCCAGTTTACAAAAACAGAGTTCGTGATGTTTGGTATATTTACATCTACAGTATTTTAAGTCGACCAGAACGGAAAAGGATATTCGGGCAGCTAAATTGTAGAAAAAAAACAATTCCTTCTTCAGCCATTGTTTTTCACACGAAAGTATTTGCCGACCCACATGATTTTTTGTAGATAATTTTCAAATCACTCTCTAATCCACCAGCGAAGTCGTCATTTTAAAGAAATGCTTTATGAGAATATAGTCATAGAAACATTTGCCTTATATCATATGTACCATAGCATAGTTACCGCCTGTCACGCCCAGACGTAAATGACATTTGGACATTGTTCCTAGTTTATATTTTCTTTAAAAGTACCGTCCGGTAAGTTTGGATCAGCATGAGAGTGGTATCATTGGAACGCCCTTTAAAAGGACATCAACCGCCATATGTTTTTAAATTAGTTTTTGATCTTGAATATTTGATAAGTTATATAGCGCTCCAGGAACCAGGTCCGAAACATATGTTCCGCAATTTTTTCTTACATTTAGATAAAATTAGTATCCTCTATTTATTTATTTGACCTCTGTACTATAAAAAATTCCATTCTGAATCTACTATTTTGTCTATGCTCCGATAGGATGAATCACAATTAATGTTGAAAGACGAATATTCTACAGAATGGATTTCCCCTATGAAGGATATCTTTGTGTTAAATAACGTGTTGGAGTTTCGCTTGTATGACTCTCCAAATAAAACGTAGTTCAAGTGTCAGATAAACGACAACTTTTTATTTTACATACGCTATTTTAATAACAAAATTAAAATGAGTTGCCATTAAAAAATTGTTTCAGCTCAACATTACATTTACACGACGTCCTGCTGTCATTCTGCTCAACTACGTTGAATGAAGGTAATCCCTTTTCCTCTTTTGAATTATATTTGGATGGTTAGATTGTACAGGAATAAGAATATTTTTTGACGTTGAATAGAAATAAAATTTGTTTTTTTCTGTAGAGGTTTACAAACACAGAAAAAGGTCGTCCATATTATAGCTTACAAAGAATTTGTATTGTTATTACAGTGTAAGTGTATGTTGATGAGAGGTCTTTGTGTAGGGCTAAATATACCAATTTTCTGAGTGTCATTTCTGTGAGCGCAATCTCTAGTGGAGAAATTTTGTGGAGAATTAAAAAATCAACTTGAACAACCATTTCCTCCCTTTAGCGAAAACATCTTCACGGGTTCTTTTTCTCCTGCTCCTTACGAGTCATATACTAAGGAGAAAAAGAAAAAGAACACGCATGAAGATAAGGGAGAAAATGGCTATGGTATTTGATAATAAAATTGCCGTTTAATTGGTCGGCTCGAGTGAACGGTTAAAAAAGGAAAAAGCTATAAAAATCTAATATGTTTCAATGAAAAAGAGTTTTATTGCTTTTTATGTTTTTTTCTGTGTACCATACAGAGGAGGGAGATTAGTTTGATTTTTCCAAGAGCTAGTCCTCTAGTGTTGAATTTTTGTACTACTAGGA
>B570J29611_1000122_pt1 | contig 7455 bp, 6 predicted proteins | sample LakMenEpi26Jun09_FD_29611 | JGI IMG/M metagenome (IMG submission 29611)
AGTAAATAAAAAATTTTCTTATATTAGTTTAGACAAAAGATATAACAATGCTGAATTACCAGAAGTTAAATTTGTAGATCTAAAAAAAAATCCTCCTCTTAAATCTAAATTTATTTCACCCTCTATTATACCAGAACTTAAAAATATTTTAGAAAAAGGAAATCAAATTTTATTTTTTTTAAACAGAAGAGGATATTCAACATTTGTTATTTGTTCAAAGTGTGGATACCGTTTTAATTGCCCTCATTGTTCAGTTTCATTAATTTATCACAAGGAAACTAATAAATTAATTTGTCACTATTGTGATCACCAAGCTTCATTGGAAAGAAAATGTAAAGACGGAGATAATTGTAAATTTTCTTTTTATGGTCTAGGTGTTGAAAAAATATTTGAGGAAGTTAAGGAAATTTTTCCTGATAAAAAAATTGAGTTATTTTCAAGTGATTTTATTCATAACGACGATAGTACAAAAAAGATTTTTGAGAGAATTCAAGATGGAAAAATTAATATCATTGTAGGAACCCAATTAATTTCTAAAGGTTTTCATTTTCCAAAGTTAAATTGCATCGTTATTGTTAATTCTGATGTGAATTTTTTAGGAAATGATATTCGCAGTTCAGAAAAAACATATCAATTAATGAATCAACTTAGCGGTAGAGCTGGAAGAGAGGTTAAAAATTCAACTGTATATTTACAAACTTTTGATCCAGAAAACCAAACATTAAAATCAATATGTGATCAGAATATTTTAGCTTTTTATGAAACCGAAATTAGTTTTAGAGAAAGTTCTAATCTACCCCCGTTTACAAAGCTTATTGCTTTTATTATTTCAGGAAAAAATAGATTTGATGTTGATGAGTTTGCAAGAATTTTAAAAAATAAGATTCCAAAAATGAAAGACGCCCTGTTGTTAGGTCCTGTAAGCGCATCTATTTCGCTTATAAAGGGAAAATATCGATCAAGGTTATTATTAAAATATCCTCAAGAGGCATTTCCACAAAAATTTTTAAAAGATTGGTTAAAAACTATTAAAATTAAAAAAAATATTTCACTAACAGTAGATGTTGATCCAATAAACTTTAAATAATTTTAAAAAAGTACAAAATATCACACTTGATTACTGTAATTTCGCATGTTACGAGACCTTTTTTCTTTTAAAGTTAATAGTAAAAAAATCTATGAAAACTTTTAGTGAAACTCAAAGATACGCTAAAGCAGTATATAGACTAGCTTATGAAGCTAAAAGTTTAGATGTTCTTGAAAAAGATTTTTTGAATTTAAAAGAAATATTAGATCAAAGTGCAGATTTAAAAAAGTTTATTAAAAATCCAACGTATAAATATTCAGTTATTAATAATGTTATTGATGCTTTAACTAAGCATCTTTCTTTTTCAGATTTATTCTCAAGATTTTTAAAAGTACTAAATAAAAATAGAAGATTTTTCTTTTTAGAGAAAATAGTAAATAATTTTTTTGATTTATTATTAAACGAAAGAGGAGAAGTTTTAGCAACGCTTAAATTATCACATGCAATCTCAGATAGTGAAAAAGCAGATATAGCAAAAAAATTAGATGACATTTTAAAGAAGAAAATCAAAATTTCTTTCTCTGTAGACCCATCTTTATTAGTTGGTTCAATTCTTCAAATTGGGAGTACAATGATTGATACTTCTGCTAAAACAAAATTAAATAATTTATTTAATAAATAAAATGAAAATTAATCCTTCTGAAATTACTAACATTTTAAAAGACCAAATAAAAAATTTTGGAACTGAAGTTGAAGTTTCTGAAGTTGGTCAAGTTTTGACAGTAGGAGATGGTATAGCGAGAGTTTACGGATTAGATAATGTTCAAGCTGGAGAAATGGTTCAATTCTCTGAGGGCACAAAAGGTATGGCCTTAAACCTTGAAACTGAAAATGTTGGAGTGGTTATTTTCGGAGACGACTCAAAAATTAAAGAAGGAGATATTGTAAAGAGAACAGGATCAATTGTTGACGTTGCAGTTGGAAAATCTTTATTAGGTCGAGTAGTTGATGGATTAGGCAACCCAATTGATGGAAAAGGTCCAATTGATAAAAATGCAGAAAGAAAAAGAGTTGAGATTAAAGCTCCAGGTATTATTCCACGAAAATCTGTGAATGAACCGATGCAAACAGGATTAAAGGCTATTGATAGTTTAATTCCTGTGGGAAGAGGCCAAAGGGAGTTAATTATTGGTGATAGACAAACTGGAAAAACAGCAATTGCTATTGATACAATTATTAATCAAAAAGAAATTAATAAGTCTGATGATGAAAGTAAAAAACTTTATTGTATTTATGTTGCCATTGGACAAAAAAGATCAAGCGTTGCTCAAATCGTAAAAACATTAGAAGAGGCAGGAGCAATGGAATATACAATTGTTGTTGCAGCNACAGCATCTGATCCAGCACCATTACAATTTTTAGCCCCATACACAGGATGTACAATGGGAGAATATTTTAGAGATAATGGAATGCACGCTCTTATTGTTTATGATGATTTATCAAANCAGGCTGTTGCTTATAGACAGATGTCACTACTTTTACGTAGACCTCCAGGACGAGAAGCTTTCCCAGGAGACGTATTTTATCTTCATAGCAGATTACTGGAGAGGGCTGCAAAGTTGAATGATAAGCATGGNGGAGGATCTCTTACGGCTTTACCAATCATTGAAACACAGGCCAGCGATGTTTCTGCTTATATTCCAACAAATGTTATTTCNATTACTGACGGACAAATATTCTTAGAAACGGAACTTTTTTATAAAGGAGTTAGACCTGCTGTTAACGTAGGTATATCAGTTTCTAGAGTTGGATCAGCAGCGCAGATTAAAGCAATGAAACAAGTTTCTGGTTCAATCAAACTTGAACTAGCTCAGTATCGTGAAATGGCTGCCTTTGCACAGTTTGGATCTGACTTAGACCTTTCTACTCAAAAATTATTAAATCGTGGATCAAAATTAACTGAATTATTAAAACAAGATCAATACTCACCTTTAAAAGTAGAAGAACAAGTCGTAACAATTTTTTCAGGAGTAAGAGGTTTTTTAGATGACGTTGAGCTTAATCAGATCAAATCTTTTGAAAGCAAACTTTTATCAAAAATAAAATCAGAAGCGCCTGATATTTTAAATAATATTAAATCTTCAGGAAAAATTGATGAATCTAATGAAGAAAAGTTAAAAACATTTATTACTGACTTTAAGAAAGGTTTTCAAAAATAATGGCGAGTTTAAAGTTTTTAAGAAACAGAATTAGTAGCGTAAAATCTACTCAAAAAATAACAAAGGCTATGAAAATGGTTGCTGCTGCTAAGCTTAGAAAAGCCCAACAGAACGCTGAGAATGCAAGACCTTATTCTGAAAAGTTAAATTCAATAATATCAAATTTAAAAAATTCAGTAACTGACATGGATTCAGCGCCAAAATTATTAGTAGGAAATCAAAAAAATGAAACTCATCTTTGTGTAGTTTTAAGTTCTGATCGAGGATTATGTGGCGGCTTCAATACAAATATTTGCAGAAAAGCAAAAGTGTATTTTGAAAAAATATTAAACGAGAAAAAAACTCTAAAGATCATAGTTGTTGGTGGTAAGGCCAATGATCAATTGAAGAGAAAGTATAATCAGTACATTATTGATAGAATAACTTTAAAAGACGAAAAAGTTGTTTCTTTTGGTAAAGCACAAGAAATTACGGATAAAATTTTAAATTTATTTACTAGAAATGAATTTGATATTTGCACATTATTTTATAATCAATTTAAGAGTGTTATTTCCCAGATCCCTCAAGCACAGCAGTTAATCCCAGTTTCAATTGAACAAAAATCAAACCAACAAACTTTAGTAAATAATAGCGAGTATGAATATGAGCCAGATGAAAATGATATTTTAGAAAATCTTTTGCCAAAAAATATTGCAACGCAGATTTATGCAGCTTTTTTAGAAAATCAGGCTAGCGAGCAAGGATCAAGAATGACAGCCATGGATAACGCAACTAGAAACGCTGGAGATTTAATTTCAAAACTTACAATTAATTACAACAGAACAAGACAAGCGGTAATTACTAAAGAGTTAATAGAAATTATTTCTGGAGCTGAATCTTTATAGAAGAATTATGGAAAATAAATTTGGAAAAATAGTTCAGGTTATTGGTGCGGTTGTAGACGTAAAATTTGATAATGATTTGCCAGAGATTTTAACAGCCCTTGAGTGTGATAATAATGGATTAAGAGTAGTTCTAGAAGTTGCACAGCATCTTGGAGAAAACACAGTCAGAACTATTGCGATGGATACAACAGAAGGATTAAAAAGAGGTGATAAAGTGATAAATACTGGCACACCAATTACTGTTCCAGTTGGTCCAGAAACATTAGGAAGAATTATTAATGTTATAGGAGAACCAATTGATCAAAGAGGACCTTTGAAAACAAAAGAAAAATGGCCAATACATAGAGCCGCACCAGCTTATGTTGANCAATCGACTGAAACAGAAGTTTTNGTTACAGGAATAAAAGTTGTTGATTTGCTTGCACCATATTCTCGAGGTGGAAAAATTGGATTATTTGGCGGAGCCGGAGTTGGAAAAACAGTTTTGATTATGGAATTAATAAATAACGTTGCAAAAGCGCATGGTGGCTTTTCAGTGTTTGCCGGAGTTGGAGAAAGAACAAGAGAAGGAAATGATTTGTACCACGAAATGATAGANTCAGGCGTTATTAAAACTGATGGTCCGGGATCTAAAGCTGCTTTAGTTTATGGACAAATGAATGAACCCCCAGGAGCAAGAGCTCGTGTTGCATTATCAGGATTAACGCTTGCCGAATATTTTAGAGATAAAGAAGGTCAAGACGTTCTTTTCTTCGTTGATAATATTTTTAGATTTACACAAGCCGGATCAGAAGTGTCAGCATTACTTGGTCGAATTCCTTCTGCAGTTGGATATCAACCAACATTGGCAACTGACATGGGTAACCTACAAGAAAGAATTACAACAACTAGCAAAGGATCGATTACTTCTGTGCAAGCGATTTACGTACCTGCGGACGATTTAACAGATCCTGCGCCCGCGACTTCTTTTGCTCACTTAGATGCAACAACAGTTTTATCAAGACAGATTGCTGAGCTTGGAATTTATCCAGCAGTGGATCCTTTAGATTCAACTTCAAGAATTCTTGATCCAAGAATTGTTGGTGAGGAACATTATAGAGTTGCTAGGGAAGTTCAAAAAATACTGCAAAACTATAAATCTTTACAGGATATTATAGCAATTTTAGGTATGGATGAATTATCAGAGGAAGATAAATTAGTTGTATCAAGAGCAAGAAAGATACAAAGATTTTTATCACAACCTTTCTTTGTCGCTGAAGTATTTACAGGTTCACCAGGAAAATTAGTTGATCTACAATCAACAATTAAAGGNTTCGATGCAATTTGCAAAGGNCAGTATGATCATTTACCAGAATCTGCTTTTTATATGGTTGGAACAATAGAAGAGGCAGTTGCAAAAGCTGAAAAAATGGCAAAAGAAGCTGCGGCTTAACTTAAATGGCAGATAATATTCATTTAGAAATCGTAACTCCAAAGCAAGTAGCTTATTCAAAAGCAGTAGATAGCGTTGTTATCTCAGGAATTGAAGGAGATATGGAAATCTTTAAAGATCATATTTCCTTAATCACTTTTCTTAAAGCAGGAAAAATTATTGCAAAAGCAGGAAGTAATGTAGATACATTTTTTTCTACAGGAGGGACTGTAGAATTTTCTAATAATAAATTAAGTATTTTATTAGATAATTTTTTTAATAGTACAGAGTTTCAAAGTGAAGAGTTAATTAAGTTAAAACAGAACGCAGAAAAAAAGTTAAGTAATAAAGAAATTTCCGACGAAGAAATTTATCTTAACAATCAAATTGTTGACCAGATTAATAATTTAAAATCTTAAAGGTACTTTTTAAACTCTTCTATAACTTCTTGATAAAGTTTTTTTTTAAAAGGAACTATTAATTTAGGTAGCTCCAAAGGTTCGGCCCAACGCCAATCATAAAACTCTGCTTTTTTTTGTTTGATATTAATCTCTTCATCCTCACCCATAAATTTTGCAAGAAACCAAGTTTGTTTTTGTCCTTTATACTTTCCATCCCAAATTTTACCAAGGAGCTCATTAGGCAAATCNTAAACGAATTCNTTTTCTGATTTTTTTATAATTTCAATTGANGTAATTCCTGTTTCTTCTTTAAGCTCTCTTTTGGCAGCGTTCANAACATCTTCCTTTTGATCAACTCCCCCTTGAGGCATTTGCCATGCCTTAGTACTATCAATTCTTTTTCCGATAAAAACTTTAGTTTCTTGATTTAGAAGCATTATCCCAACACCTTTTCTATAAGGAAGATTGCTTAAATCTTTCATGATGCTTTTAAAAGTTTAAGAGCGTAAATTAATTGATTATCGTTTGTAGGATCGTTTATTTTAAAATTTTCTTTCTGTTGATCTACTTTAATATCCGGTTGAACGCCAATTTCTTCAATTGTTTCGCCGCTTGGCAGATAGTATTTAGCTGTCGTTAATCTTAATCCGCCACCATTAGATAAAGGCATAATAGATTGAACAGAACCTTTGCCAAAAGATTTTTCACCAATAACAATTGCTCGCTTATGATCTTTTAAGGCTCCAGCTACTATTTCAGACGCAGAAGCTGATCCTTTGTTAATAAGTACAATGAGTGGTTTTCCATTAATTTCATCACCTTTTTTAGAATTGTAAACTTTTATATCCTTAGGATCTCTTCCTTTTGTAGAAACAATCTCTCCACTATCCAAAAAAGCATCCGATATTTTAATTGCCTGTGAAAGAAGACCGCCAGGATTATTTCGTAGATCCAAAATGTAACCAGTTATGTTTGGTTTGCTTCTGCTTATTTCTCTAATTTTTTCTATTAATTCATCACCACTTTTTTCATTAAAAGATCTTAATCTTAAATAACCAATATTTTCTTTAATTTCAGAAACAAGAGATTTAGTTTTAATTGTTTCTCTAACTATTTTTACAATTATTGGTTCATCAACATCTATTCTTCTAATAGTTAATGTGATTGGAGTTCCGCTTTTACCACGCATAGTATTTACAGCCTCATCCAATGTTAAACCTTTAACCTGCTTGTTATCTAATTTAATAATATAATCTCCAGACCTTATTCCAGCCCTATCGGCAGGAGTATCATCAATTGGAGATATTACTTTTACCAGTCCAGCTTCCATTGTAACTTCAATACCAAGACCACCAAATTCACCTTTGGTTTCAGTATTCATGCTCTTGAATGTTTTAGGACTCATGTAAGAAGAATAGGGATCTAACGATTGAAGCATTCCGTTAATTGCTCCATCAATTACTTCGCCTTCATTAATTTGTTTAAAATATTCTTTGTTTATTGTTTCAAGAAT
>B570J29611_1000130_pt1 | contig 7220 bp, 8 predicted proteins | sample LakMenEpi26Jun09_FD_29611 | JGI IMG/M metagenome (IMG submission 29611)
CGGCTGGATAAGCTTTCTTAGCCTGACATGCTCGTCACCGTCTTTGCCCAANAGTGAATCCAGGAANGGATCTATNGCATCGGACTGTGCAACGCTTCCAAAAAGTAAGCCACTGACTCCAGAATCGGTTTCAGGAACTGTGCGCCATTGATTGGACTTTAGGACTTCGCTACATATTTGAAAATCTGATGAAAAGAGAATTCCCGTTTTGCTTTTTACCACTGGCTTGGAACGAAGCTTCTTCGAATACTCCAGGTAGTCACTGGTTGTCTCTAGTTCACCAAGTGGGTCCCCAATCATGGTTAGAACTCGCATCATCGCCTTGATACTGCCAAAGGCAAAGGATTCTCGCAGCTGCATTTGTCCCACTTTCAGAAAACAATAGATATACAACATCTGTTGTATAACATCTGTTGTATTCTTGTCAAATCTAAGGATTGGAAATCTAAACCATGGGAATGCCGGAACAGGTCATCGAAGCCACCCTCAAAGTTATTGAGGAAGGCGGAGTCAAGGACGTAACTGTCCGAAAGGTTGCCGACCAGCTAGGGCGATCAACTACCGTTGTGACTCACTATTTCCCAACAAGAGAAGCCCTGCTTGAAGCCGCCCTAACGGAATCCTTCTCTCGAAGCAGGGACCAGGCTCTACTTTTCATGCAAGGCAGTAAAGATGAGCTCTGGGCTTTTATGAACTGGTCCGTAAGTGCCGAGCATCGTCGAGTGTGGTTGCAACTTGTCACTGCTTATCTCGCGGGCTTAGACCCTCAAATTTCTAAGCAAATTGATGAGTTTATCGACTGGTGGGATGATCAAATTCTCAAACTGCTAAAAGGCAGGGTGGCACCAGGACGCAGCGCTCAGGAACTCTGCGACATTATTGGTGTTGTTGTTGAGGGCATTCTTTTATCGTCTGATAGAGATTTAGCAAGCGGTCTCAAAGCTGAACAAATAATCAAAGCAACAATCTCTCCGCTTCTGAAGGCCTAGTGATGCCTAACAGATTGCGTGGATTGCTTGAGCCAAACTGTTTTCTAAATACGTTGTACTAACCATGCAAGTTGAACAGCTTCAGTTAGTTACTCTTTAGGACATTCGCCGTAGATATTCTGCCCATCAGCTGAATCCTCAACTGTAAAGACGATCAAAACAACTGCACCTATCAGAGGTACCAAGCCAATAAGTACCCACCAACCACTTCGGTTAGTGTCATGAAGACGTCTAATCAAAAGTGCGATAGCTGGAACTATGGTTGCCAGTATCCAGATCAATCCAATGATACCTCCACCGCCATTAGCGATAAAACGATCAGTGTCCCAGTTCATGAGAGCTAAATCAATCGGTGCTGCTATTAGGTTTGTGACAACTAGAAATAGTTGAACATACCAATACTCAGACCTACGAGCACGACCCTTGAAGTTTGTGTAGTTTGACCAGAAACTCTTTAAAGCTGTTCCAAAATTCACTTTGAACTCCGTTTTTCTTGGTGCTTGGACTAAAGCGCCTTCAGAATATCGTTGACTCTATCCTTAGCATCACCGAAGAGCATCTTGGTGTTTGGCTTATAGAACAGGGGATTAGCAACTCCTGCATAACCTGAAGCCATTGATCTCTTGAAGACAATCACGTTCTCTGCTTCCCATACCTTTAGAACCGGCATACCGGCTATTGGGCTTGAAGGGTTCTCAGTTGCTGCAGGATTCACAGTGTCATTGGCTCCAATAACTAGAACTACCTGTGTCTTAGCTAAGTCGTCGTTGATCTCATCCATCTCAAGCACAATGTCATAAGGCACCTTTGCTTCAGCAAGTAGAACGTTCATGTGTCCAGGTAGTCGACCAGCAACTGGGTGAATTCCGAATCTAACTTCAACACCCTTTTCTCTGAGACGCTTAGTTAGTTCTGCTACTGGGTACTGAGCCTGAGCAACAGCCATTCCATAGCCTGGGGTGATGACTACAGTCTTTGCTGAACTAAGTAGTTCAGCAACAGATGCTGCATCTATTTCAGTGTGTTCACCTGTTTCTTCTTCACCCTGAGGTCCTGCTTCAATTCCGTAGCCACCAAAGATTACTGATACAAAGCTTCGGTTCATGGCCTTACACATGATGTATGAAAGGTAAGCACCTGAGGAACCAACTAGAGCACCGGTAACAATCAGCAGGTTGTTACTTAGTAAGAAGCCTGTTGCTGCAGCTGCCCAACCTGAGTAGCTATTTAGCATGGAGACAACTACTGGCATGTCTCCTCCACCGATGGATGCAACTAGGTGCCAACCAAGAGCTAGAGCCAATACTGTTACTGCAATAAGCAGGCTCAGATCAGGGGTAATCACATAGGCAACTGTTAGAGCTATAAAGCCAACTAGGGCTACCAGGTTGATATAGTTTCTTCCTGGCAGAATTAGTGGCTTTGAAGAAATCTTGGCCGATAGCTTGAGATAAGCAACTATCGAACCTGTGAAAGTGATGGCACCAATAAAGACTCCGATGAACACTTCAGCACTGTGAACAGCAGCTAGTTCTGGAGACATCTCTTTAGCGTGTAACGCTCCATTCCAACCAACCAGAACAGCAGTTAGACCAACAAAGCTGTGGAACAGGGCAATTAGTTCTGGCATACCGGTCATGGCAACAACTTTTGCTCGCCACAATCCGATCACACCACCGACAACCAAAGCTGCAACCAATAGTCCTAGACCGATGAATGTAGCTTCGCTCCATTGACCTGAGAAAGATAACCAGATAGATGCTGTCATGGCGATAGCCATACCAGCGATTCCATAACGAATACCAGTTCTACCGGTTTCGTGCTTACTAAGCCCTGCAAGGCTCATGATAAACAAAAGTGCTGCTGCAATGTATGCAGCGTTAGCTAAAGCTTGAGCAGTCATTATTTATCTCCTCTCGTGAACATCTTGAGCATTCGAGAGGTTACCGCGAAGCCACCAAATATGTTGATGCTAGCTAGAAGCACTCCGAGAGCTGCAAGTATTTGAACTAGCAAAATAGTGTCTGTGATCTGAAGAACAGCAGCCACCACAACAATGCCTGAGATGGCGTTGGTAACGCTCATCAAAGGTGTGTGCAGAGCGTGGTGCACTTTACCAATCACATAGAAACCAATAACCACTGAAAGCATTAGAACTAAGAAGTGCTCTGGCAGTGGAGCTGGAGCTAGAGAAACAATTCCGAACAACCCAGCTAAACCAACAGCGATAAGAGCTGATCTGGTTCTTGAAGACATTTTCTTCTTCTCTGGAATCACAACAGCTTCAGCAACTGCGGCAGCTGGAGCTGCGGAGACCTGAACCGGAGGTGGTGGCCAAGTAATCTCACCAGATTTCACAACAGTTACTGATCTCTGCACAACATCTTCAAAGTCAATAACCAGATTGCCATCCTTAGCTGGGGTTAGCAGCTTCAGAAGGTTGACAAGGTTTGTTCCATACAACTGTGAAGACTGAGCTGGAAGACGTGAAGGTAAATCTGTATAGCCAAGAATGATTACACCGTTCTCAGTAACAATCTTCTTACCGGCTACCGACCCTGCAACGTTTCCACCCTGTGCTGCTGCCATATCAACAATGACGCTACCTGGCTTCATTAGAGAAACATCTTTGGCTGTAATTAGAAGTGGAGCAGGTCTTCCTGGAATCAAAGCGGTAGTAATAATGATGTCAACATCAGCTGCCTGCTCTGAATAAAGCTCAGCTGCTCTTTGCTCATAGGCCTTGCTAGTTTCCTTAGCGTAGCCATCGCTGGATTCCATCTTCTCTCCAACTTCAACGGCTAGATACTGACCACCGATAGATTTGACCTGATCAGCTACCTCTGGTCTTGGATCTGTTGCTCTAACAATTGCTCCAAGACTTGATGCAGAACCAATTGCAGCAAGGCCGGCAACACCAGCTCCCGCTACTAATACTTTCGCTGGTGCTACTTTTCCAGCTGCTGTTACTTGACCTGTGAAAAAGCGACCAAACTCATGAGCTGCTTCAATAACTGCACGGTAACCTGCGATGTTTGCCATTGAGCTAAGCACGTCCATTGACTGTGCTCGAGAAATTCTTGGCACAGCATCCATTGCCAGTGCAGTAACACCCTGGGCTGAAAGTGCTGTCAGTAGTTCAGGCTTTAGGGCTGGGCTTAGAACACCAACCAATACTGAGCCTTTCTTGAGCAACTTGATCTCATCTTCTGATGGGGCATTCACTCTCAAAACAATGTCAGCACTCCAAGCATCGGCAGTTGATACAACCTTGGCTCCAGCTGCTTCATAAGCGGAATCTGGGAAGGCTGCTTTAGCACCAGCACCTGCTTCAACAACAACGTCGAAACCAAGGGATTTGATTACTTTTACTGTTTCTGGGGTGGCGGCTACTCTAGCTTCCGCCTGTGGCTCTGCGACTACGCCAATTAGGGACACGGTGCTCCTTATAGAAGATAACTTTCTCCCCAAGTCTAGTTGTTAGAGGGAGCAGGCTCTCCAGCTCAGGTGCTGGCTCTAGGACTTTTTGCGCTTGAAAATGCTCTTGAGCTTAGCCACTATTTTTTCGAGCCCCTGCATGCCTTGCTTATTGACTTCTTGAGCCCACTTGATCTCAAGGGCAAGGATAGAGAGGCCGAAGAAGATGAATAGGAGTCCAGGGCCTGGGGTAACCATCATGATTAGGCCAAGGATAAGAAGGATAAAGCCAACTACCATGGTCAGCACCCAACGAACAGGATGAGGCAACTTAGCAAGTATGCTCTTTATCTTTTNCAAGATATAACTCCTTATTCGATGTCTTTATTATGGCACTCAACAAATCAANAGACGCTGTGAACTCCTTGCAGATTATTTGTGACTGTCTGAGGGGTTGACTTTGAAAACTGCGGGGTTGACTTGGATCTTTTATATGGTATTGTTTTGATATCACTTTGATATAGGAGAGAAAATGAAGGAAAGTAGCAAGAAACCAATCCCAGGCTCAATCATCTTCCTGTTGCATCTGCCTCTAGTTGCACTGATTGTTTGGAGCATCCAGGCACTATCAGTTGGAGATCTTGGAGAGAGTTATGTTTGGCTACCAATTGTGCTGATAACTGCCCTATCCATTGGCCTAGCCGGTTTCTATACTTTGCAGCCTAATGAGGCACGAGTGCTTATTCTTTTCGGTAACTACAAAGGCACCGTGAAGCAAGCTGGTTGGCACTGGGGAAACCCGTTCTACTCAAACAGCTCCCCTAGCTCTGAACTCAAGGAGCAGCGCAAGACCAAGATCACTTCTACCCAAGCAACTACTGGTTCAAAGCCTGACTCAAGGTTCAAAATCTCNCTAAGAGCTAGAACTGAAGTTGGTGACACCATCAAGGTAAATGACAAGCGCGGTAACCCTATTGAGATTGCAGCAGTTGTGGTTTGGCGAGTGGCAAACACTTCACAGGCAGTATTTGAAGTTGATGACTACCGTACATACGTAAAGACTCAAATTGAGACTGCTCTTCGACATGTTGCTACTGGCTTTGCATACGACAACAGCGAATCAGGTGAACTATCTGGGGAACTAACTCTTAGAGGTAACCCTGAAGAAGTAGCAGCTGAACTTAGAAAAGATCTAGAGCAGCGTCTATCTGTTGCAGGTGTTGCAATTGATGATGCCAGACTTACCCACTTGGCTTACGCACCTGAGATTGCTCAAGCAATGCTTAGAAGACAGCAGGCAGATGCAGTTATCAGCGCAAGAAGAAAGATTGTTCAAGGTGCAGTTGGCATGGTTGAGTTAGCTCTTGCCGATCTTGAAAAGAGTGGTTCTGTTTCACTAGACCCAGAGCGTAAGGCATCAATGGTTTCAAACCTGATGGTTGTGCTTTGCTCAGAACGTGAAGCATCACCGGTTATCAACGCTGGAACTCTTTACAACTAATCATGACTGAGAAAAAAGCGATTCCGCTAAGGATATCTCCAGAGCTCTATACCGAAATCAGGGCCTGGGCCGAACAGGATCTTCGAAGTGTTAACTCACAGATTGAGTTGATTCTTAGAGATGCTGTTGCTCAAAGAGTATCTTCAAACAAGCTAGCGGCAGAGGTTAGAAAGATTCGCAAAGCAAACTAACCTCTGCCCCTTTGTAAGTAAAAAACAAGAATTTGGGCTTGATAGAATTTTCTTATTGTCAGACTGATGAAAGAAGTTCTGTGAAGGTATCCCTTAGCGAAGCCAAAGTTTTATTCCAAGTAGCCTATGCAGCAACAGTGACAATAGGTTTTAGTTACCTAATCGGGTTGGCGACACAACTAGACATCCTTCTGATCGCTGCAATCCCTCTGGGCATTCTGCTTGTAGGGCTGTTGTTCTGGCTTCCACCTAGAGCTCAACTTCTTTCTTGGGCCGCAGTGACTGCATGGCTTTTGTCCTCTGTCTACCTAGGTACTTCAGATATTGAGTACTTCATGTTGATTCTGGTATTTCTAGCTGCAATCGCAGGAGTCTTCTGGTCGCCATGGTTTATTGCTGCTATCTGGTTCATTCATCCGCTTTGGGACCTAATCCCTCGCGATCTTCCTGAGCATCAGCATGATTTACCTCTTGCCTGTTTGATGTATGACTTGGTAGTTGCCTTCTACCTAATGTGGCGCATACGTAAAGGATTCTTCAAAGAGGCTATCGTCTCCACTTCCTCAGCAAAGGGATTGCTCACCACTGGCCCAGGAAGAACACTCGGGGCTGTGGTTATGTTGTCAGTTCTAATAATTCAAATCATGATAGTTGGAATGGTTTCCATGGATCAGCTTTCGGTTTGGGTTGCTGCTCCAGTTGCCATGGCGCTTATTGCCAGCACTTTCTGGCTTCCAATCGAAGGCAAGAAAGTTTTCTGGCTAGTTTTTACAATGTGGACGGGAATGACTTTTGCNCACTCCGGAGAACTTAATCGAAATCCTGATTTTTGGACTCATGATNCTTCTTGCNGTTCTGGGCTTCAGAGTTTCCCTCTACTACTTTGGGATTGCATGGGTTTTTCACGCCTTCTGGGGCCTATTGCCAAGAGAGCATCTTTCCCATGACACAGCCATGCTGATGGGTCACTGGATGATTCCACTTGCTGGATTTATCTTCGAGCTAACAATCGGAGCTTACCTATTGTGGCTTGCAAAGAAAAACTCAAGCTCGGTTAAAGAATTAGGTACAGTCAACTAATTTCTTATTCGAACCTAAGTGCATCAATAGGTTCTAGTTTCG
>B570J29611_1000132_pt1 | contig 7192 bp, 7 predicted proteins | sample LakMenEpi26Jun09_FD_29611 | JGI IMG/M metagenome (IMG submission 29611)
TCTCAGGAGCAGATCTTGCAGCTAAAATAAGTGATAAGGAAATAGAAAACAATTTAGTAAATATCTTTGTATCTGATATTTCACACGGTTTCTCATTACCTGAGCAACAAATTTTAGTCATCTCAGACACAGACATTGTGGGCATGCGTTCAAGCATGAAAGATGTCACAAAGCTTCCCACTAAGAGAAAAAACAGTATTGATGTTTTGACTCTTTCTCCTGGAGATTACATAGTTCATGAACAACATGGTGTTGGTAAATATGTAGAAATGACTAGCAGGACTGTAGGAAATGCCACCCGTGAATATTTAGTAATCGAATACGCAGCTTCAAAGCGCGGTCAGCCTGCTGATCGTTTGTTTGTTCCCACAGATCAACTAGATCAAATCACAAAATTTATTGGTGGAGAAATTCCTTCCCTCAACAGATTAGGTGGAATTGATTGGGAAAAAACTAAGGGAAGAGCAAGAAAAGCTGTTAAACAAATTGCTGCGGAATTAATAAGACTTTATGCCGCCAGACAAGCATCCCAAGGTTTTGCATTCTCGCCAGATACTCCATGGCAAAGAGAATTAGAAGATGCATTTGCTTATGTTGAAACTCCTGATCAACTTGCATGCATTAATGATGTTAAAAAAGACATGGAAAAAAGTGTGCCCATGGATCGCGTTATTGCAGGAGACGTTGGTTATGGCAAAACCGAAATCGCTGTCAGAGCTGCGTTCAAGGCAACTCAAGATGGTAAACAAGTAGCAATTCTGGTACCAACCACATTGTTAGTTCAACAACACTTCAATACCTTTAGTGAAAGGTATTCACCATTTCCAATTAATGTTAAACCTTTATCAAGATTTCAAAGCACAAAAGAAATAAATGAAACATTGGCAGGTATTGCTGATGGAACAGTTGATGTGGTAATTGGCACACATAGATTATTAACTTCAGATGTTAGATTTAAAGATTTAGGTTTAGTGGTCATTGATGAAGAGCAAAGATTTGGTGTTGAACATAAAGAACACCTCAAAGCTTTAAGAACAAATGTTGATTTTCTCACCATGTCTGCCACACCAATACCTCGAACACTTGAAATGTCACTAACAGGAATTAGGGAAATGTCAGTAATTCAAACTCCTCCCGAAGATCGATTACCAGTTTTAACTTTTGTTGGGGCATATGATCAAAGACAAGTGGCAGCTGCCATAAGACGAGAACTATTGCGCGATGGACAAGTCTTTTTTGTTCATAACCGCGTTGCCAGCATTAACAGAGTAACTGCCCAATTACAAGAACTTGTTCCAGAAGCAAAATTTGCGATTGCTCATGGTCAAATGAATGAACATGAACTTGAGCAAGTAATTCTTGATTTCTGGGCTCAAAAATATGATGTCTTAGTTTCAACCACAATTGTTGAATCAGGTTTAGATATTCCTAACGCTAATACTTTAATTGTGGATAGAGCAGATTCATTTGGTTTATCACAGCTTCATCAAATCAGAGGACGAGTAGGTAGAGCTAGAGAAAGAGCTTATGCATATTTCTTCTACCCACAAGAAAAACCATTAACAGAAAATGCTTATGACCGTTTGGCAACAATTGCCCAACACACAGATTTAGGTTCTGGAATGGCAGTGGCATTAAAAGATTTAGAAATACGTGGGGCAGGAAATATTTTAGGTGGAGAACAATCAGGCCACATTGCTGAAGTTGGATTTGATTTATATGTCAGATTAGTTGGCGAAGCATTAGCTGTTGCTAAAGGTGAAGCTCCCAAAATTGATAGTGAAATTAAAATTGAACTTGCACTCGATGCCCACATTCCACATGATTACATCAAAGAAGAACGACTGCGTATGCAAATTTATCGCCGCTTGGCAGAAGTCAAAGATGAAACAGAGCTTGCAAGTATTGGTGAAGAATTATTAGATCGCTTTGGAAAATATGGTCCACCAGTTGAGATTTTGTTAGCAATCGCCAAATTGAGAGTTTTAGCCAGGAAAGTTGGAGTAAGTGAAATTGTGCAACAAGGCAGAGTCATCAAATTCGCACCACTTGAATTACCAGATTCTCGAATCCTTAGACTTAATCGTCTGTACCCAGGAACTCAAGTTCGAGCAACGATACGTTCGATTCAAGTACCTGCACCACTAACCTCACTTGTTAATGGTCAAGTATTGAAGAATCAAGAATTACTGAATTGGATAAATGACTTATTCAATCAAGTATTTGAAGACGAACTGAAAGGAACACCGTGAAGAAACAATTAAAGAAGATTATTGCTTTACTTTTTGTTTCCAGTGTTCTTATTGCTTGTGGTCAACAAAACCCAGGAACAGCTGCTTTTGTTGGGGACAAACGAATAACTTCAGAAGAATTAAGTGTTTATATGGATGACTTAAGATCAGTGGTACCAATTGAAAATAATGATCAAGGAACAGCACAAACTCGAGGTGTGCTGGCTCGATTGATTATTGGACTAATAATTAGTGAAGCAGTTACACAATCAAATGCCGTGGTAGATCAAAGTTTAGTTGCTCAAGATTATGACGCATTAGAAAAGCAAAACGGTGGACCTGAAGCCTTAGCAGTATTTGCAGGATCAAGAAATGTTCCCCCAATTTTGATTAAAGAAGTACTAAGTCAAAATCGAGCAATTGAAGCAATAGGAAAAGCACTCAACCGGGTGCACCTGAATTAGTGCAAAGAGCCAGAGGAGAAGCTTTACTACTAAACATTGCAAATTCAAAAGAAATTGTAATTAATCCTCGTTATGGTTCATGGGTTTCAAAAGATGGTTCAATTGCACCACCTGCAAATGAATTAAGTGAACCAGCATTTGCCACACCAGTTGATCTACTTTCAAATCGTTAAATAAATGCCCTCGCAAAAACCGCCAACTAAAAATGGTGTTGCAGGTCTTATTGAATTAATGGATTTACTTAGATCAAAAGATGGTTGTCCCTGGGATAACGAACAAACACACCAAAGTTTAATCGAATACCTCTTAGAAGAGTCTTATGAATTTGCCGAAGCAGTTGAATCAGGAAACAGACAAGCCATCAGAGAAGAACTAGGCGATGTTTTACTCCAAGTAGTTTTTCATTCAAAAATTGCGCAAGAACATTTGCAAGACCCCTTCAACATTGATGATGTTGCAGATGTAATAACAAATAAATTAATTAAAAGACATCCTCATATTTTTAGTGACTCAAAGGATTTAACATCTTTGGAAGTTGAAAATAACTGGGAAATGATAAAACAAAAAGAGAAAAGTCGCACTTCAATCACAGATGGAGTTCCGGTAGCAATGCCAGCATTAATGCACGCAGATAAATTAATTACCCGGGTAAAAAGTGTGAAAGATGAAATTGCTCAAGTAAAAGAAACTCAATTAGTTAATGATGTTAAAAAAGAACTAAATAGTGAGGCAGAAGTGGGTCAATTCTTATTGTCTTTTGTGGCTATGTGCAATGAAAGAGGAATAGATTCAGAGTCAGCTTTGAGAAAAGCTATCAGTCAATATCGAGATGAAATTAAGAAATCAGAAAACTAAATTAATTTTTTCTTTTAATCTAATTTCTGCAGCTTGCACATGAGGACCTTTTTTAGCTTTATTAGGAAGTTTTAAAAGAATTCTTCGCAATATTCTTAAAGTTAAATTAGTTGAAGCATCAGCAAATTTAGGCCCAGCCAAAGTTGAGCCCCTCCATGAATCACCATACATTTTTCTAACCCAACGAGGTAAAGCTGCAAATGAAAGACTCACCACTATTGCCCACAAAAATTGTGATGGAGTTAAGTATCTAAAAAATCTATTCATTGGTGGAAGAAAAATAAATCGGGCAGATTCTCTAACTAACTTATCTGCCACTAACTCATGACGCTTATTTTCGTAATAGGCATTTAGTTCATCAACATTGGATGGACAAATTGATGGATCAAGTCCAACAAGTTTGGCAGCAACTAGTTGTTCTTTAACATATCTATCTTGATCTGCCTTACTTAATTTCATTCCAGATCTCAAAGCAATATCAAGCAGAGAATCAGTGAAGCCGTTATGAACCCAAAGTAATAATTCAGGAACATCCAAACCTAAAGCCTTATGCATCGATCTTACTTTTGAAGCAGCTCGATCGGCTTCTTCTTTAGTGCCAAATGAAATAACTCCGATGTATTCAGCTGTTCTTAATAATCTGCCAAAAGGTTCTTCTCTGTAACGAGAATGTGCTTGTACGCCACCAAAAGCTCTAGGCTCTAGGGCTTGTAAAAATAATGCTCTTACTCCACCAACAACTGCTAAAACATCGGAGTGAATTCTCCAGGTAATTGTCTCTGGGCCAAAGTAACCGACATCATTAGAAATTGTGTCTGGTTCTCCAAAGGTCAATTCAGGTGCAAGCATGCTCATAAATTTACACACTTTCAAACTCTTTACAACACGAAGGTATGATTAAGCCGACTCAGAATATAAAAATAGGAGAAATTAGTGTCCACGATTGAAAAAGTAATAGCACGCGAAATTTTAGATTCTCGTGGAAATCCAACTGTTGAAGTAGAAATAGGTCTTTCTGATGGAACTCTTTCCAGAGCCGGTGTCCCATCTGGCGCATCAACTGGTGCATTTGAAGCACATGAATTGCGTGATGGTGAAAAAAGATATGGCGGCAAAGGTGTACTAAAAGCTGTTAAAGCCATTGAAAGTGAAATTGCCCCAAAAATTAAAGGTTTAGATTCAACTGAACAAAGAAAAATAGATCAATTAATGATTGATCTTGACGGCACCCCTACAAAATCTAAATTAGGTGCAAACGCAATTTTAGGTGTTTCTCTAGCTGTGGCTCGCGCATCAGCACAATCTGCAAACCAATCACTGTTTAAATATCTTGGCGGAAAAGATGCAAATCTTTTACCAGTACCAATGATGAACATTCTTAATGGTGGAGCTCACGCTGATACTGATGTAGAAATTCAAGAATTTATGATTGCCCCAATTGGCTTCAAAACTTTCTCAGATGCACTACAAGGTGGCGTTGAGGTTTATCACGCACTGAAATCAGTATTGAAAAGCAAAAAACTTGCCACAGGCTTAGGGGATGAAGGTGGATTTGCTCCACAATTACCAAACAACCGTGCAGCACTTGATTTAATTTTGGAAGCAATCACCAAAGCAGGATTTAAACCAGGTGAACAAATTGCTTTAGCACTAGATGTTGCAGCTACTGAGTTTTACAAGGATGGCAAGTACTCATTCGAAGGTGAAGCAAGAACTTCTGAATGGATGGCTGAATACTATTCCAAACTAGTTTCAGATTACCCACTTGTTTCAATCGAAGATGGAATGAATGAAGAAGATTGGGCTGGCTGGAAACACTTAACAGATGTTGTCGGCAGCAAAGTTCAATTAGTTGGAGATGACTTGTTTGTAACAAATCCAGTTAGATTACAAAGAGGAATTTCTGAATCAACTGCAAATGCATTACTTGTGAAAGTAAATCAAATTGGTTCGTTAACAGAAACTCTTGATGCCGTTAAACTTGCTCAAGAAAACAAATTTGCCACCATGATGAGTCATCGATCTGGCGAAACTGAAGACACCACAATTGCTGACTTAGCAGTTGCGACAAATGGTGGACAGATTAAAACTGGTGCTCCTGCTCGAGGAGAACGAGTTGCAAAATACAACCAACTCTTAAGAATTGAAAAAGAATTGGGAAGTTCTGCACTTTATGCGGGTCGCTCCGCATTTCCACGCTTCTAACGCGGTTTATTAGAAGGTATGAAAGGTAAAACAAAATTTAGACGACCATCAATAAATGGTCGTCTAGTTGTAATGCTTTCTGCCTTCATTATTTTGATTCTTATGTTGGCTTCACCTATCAGAGATTTAGTGGCACAAAGAGCAAGAATTGAAGCACTCAAAATACAAGTGCAACAAAGTGAAAAACAAGTTGAACTTTTAAGAGAAGTCCAAGCTAAATGGAATGATCCTAATTTTGTTGCAGCACAAGCAAGAGCGCGTTTACATTATGTGATGCCAGGAGAAATTGTTTTCTCCGTAATTGGTTTAGATGGTCAACCAGAAGTAATAACAAATGCACAACCTGCTACTGCTTGGGCAGGAGAACCTGCACCACCTGCACCTTGGTACAAAAATTTATATAACTCCTGGCTGGAAGCAGATTCGGGAGAAGAAATCATTAACGAAAATCAAACCACAGCAATTAGACCGAATGCTCCGAAATGAGTTTTGAGCAAAAAGATATTGATGCAATTGAACTTCAACTAGGAAGAACACCCAGAGGGGTAATTGAAGTTGCAAATAGATGTCAATGTGGCAAACCAACAGTTGTGGCAACAAAACCAGTTTTATCTGACGGGGAACCTTTTCCTACTCATTTCTATTTAACATGTGCAAATTTAAATTCCATGATTGGAACTTTAGAAGCATCAGGATTAATGAAGGAATATGAAGAAAGACTAAAAACTGATAAAGACTTTGCAGAAAAATACAGCAAAGCTCATCAAGATTATTTACAAAGACGAAACAAATATGGAGTAATAGAAGAAATCGAAGAAATCTCTGCTGGGGGAATGCCTAATCGTGTTAAGTGTTTACATGCCCTAGTTGCCCACTCACTTGCAGTTGGACCGGGCATAAATCCTGTTGGAGATGACGCTTTAATAAGACTAGGTAATTGGGCCACCAAAGCTTGCATTAAGGAAGAACAATGAAAAGAGTTGCTGCCATTGACTGTGGCACAAACTCAATTCGATTATTAATTAGCGATATTGACACTTCAACTAATACTGCAACTGATGTTTGTCGCGAAATGAGAATTGTTCGATTGGGTGAAGGTGTTGATAAAACTAATGCTTTTTCACCTCGAGCCTTAGAAAGAACCTTTAAAGCAATTGATGAATATGAAGAAATACTGCTTAAACACAAGGTAGAAAATCTTAGATTTGTAGCAACTAGTGCAACCAGAGACGCTCAAAATAAAGCTATGTTTATCAAAGGTGTGATTGATCGCTTAAGAATTGTGCCTGAAGTAATAGCAGGAACAGAAGAAGCAGCTCTGTCTTTTGATGGGGCAACAAGATCTTTAAGACAAAAACATAAAGCACCTTTTTTGATTATTGATTTAGGTGGAGGATCTACTGAACTAGTAATTGGAGATCAAGAACCAACAGGTGC
>B570J29611_1000143_pt1 | contig 6990 bp, 7 predicted proteins | sample LakMenEpi26Jun09_FD_29611 | JGI IMG/M metagenome (IMG submission 29611)
ATCGTATCTTTAACAGAAAGATCTTTAGGAAGAATTGCTGCTAAAGATATTAAAGCTCCAAACACTGGAGATGTTATCGTTAAAGCAAAACAGTTAATTGAAGAAAAACAATGTGAATTAATGGATGCTTCAGGAGTTAAATCTATAGATGTTTATTCACCAATTACTTGCGAAGCAAAAGATGGAATTTGCATAACTTGTTACGGAAGAGATTTAGCAAGAGGAAGATTAGTATCAATAGGTGAGTGTGTTGGAATGATAGCAGCTCAATCAATTGGAGAGCCAGGAACACAGCTTACAATGAGAACTTTCCACGTTGGAGGCACAGCGCAAATTAAACAAGAGTCCTCAATAATCGCTCCTTCAGAAGGAGTATTAAAAGTTTCTAATCAAAACTTAATTGAAGATTCCAAAAAAGAACTAATAGTGATGGGAAGAAATACTGAAATTATTATTGAAAAAAATGGCACGAACGTNGCAATGTATAAAATTCCATACGGATCTAAACTTTTTGCAAAACCAGATCAACCAGTTAAAAANGGTCAAAAAATTTGTGAGTGGGATCCATATACTTTGCCAGTTATTTCAGAAACTGATGGTATTGTTAATTTTGTAGATTTAATTGATGGGGCATCGATTACAGATTCTACAGATGAAGCTACGGGAATTTCTTCTAAAGTTGTTTTAGATTGGAGAGGTCAATCTAAGAATCTTGATCTTAAACCACGACTTACATTAAGAGATAGCAAAGGAAAAGTCGTTAAAAAAGCAGACGATAACGAAGCAAGATATTATTTAGTTCCAGAAACAATTTTATCAGTTGAAGACGGCGATAAAATTAATGCAGGAGACGTATTAGCTAGATTACCTAAAGCAACTTCAAAAACAAAAGATATTACTGGAGGATTACCAAGAGTTGCTGAATTATTTGAAGCAAGAAAGCCAAAAGAAGGAGCAATCATTGCTGAGAATGACGGTAAAATTGAATTTGGAAAAGAAGTTAGAGGAAAACTTAAAATTACAATTAAATCAAAAGCAGGAATTGAATCTACTTATTTAATTCCAAAAGGAAAACAAGTTAACTTCAATCCAGGCGAAGAAATTAAAAAAGGAGAATATTTATTAGATGGAAGTCCAGCTCCTCATGANATTTTAAGAATTTTAGGAGTAGAAGCTCTTGCAAATTACTTTATAGACGAAGTTCAAGAAGTTTACAGATTACAAGGAGTTATAATTAACGATAAACACATCGAAGTTATTGTTAGACAAATGTTAAGAAAAGTTGAAATTAAGGCTTCAGGAGANACATCTTTCTTAGTTGGAGAATTGGTTGATAAAATTGATCTAGATGAATTAAATAAAAAATTAGTTTCAGAAGGCAAGGCCCCTGCAAAAGTTGATCCAGTATTACTAGGTATTACAAAAGCTTCATTACAGACTAAATCATTTATTTCTGCAGCTTCATTTCAAGAAACAACAAGAGTTCTTACTGAGGCAGCAATCAAAGGTAAAGTNGANGTACTNCATGGCTTGAAAGAAAACGTTATTGTCGGNAGATTAATNCCAGCGGGAACNGGAGATAGCACATTTAAATTCTCTAAAATTGCTCGTGAAAGAGACATGGAGCTTCAAAACAGCAAAGCAAAAGNCCCTGAGCAATTAGNNGTTACTAAGTAGNAATTAGCTAAGNTTTTCAANATNAATTAAGCAGTTTTTTATACAACTACAATTTGACCTTTCGCGTAATTTAAGTATTATGCCCACACTTTTTTAAGGTAGCAAGTAAGGCTCTCAAGCACTTAAACTCCTACCAGATTTTAGGTTTCGACCTTATTTTCTATCCTTAAATTATTAATTTTTTAAATTTGAAATTTATGCCTACGATTAATCAACTCGTGAAACGAGGAAGAGTTAAACCAAAAGTAAGGAACAAAGTTCCTGCACTAGAAGCATCACCTCAAAAAAGAGGAGTGTGCACTAGAGTTTNTNNTAGAAATTTATGCCAACGATTAATCAACTCGTAAAACGAGGAAGAGTTAAACCAAAAGTAAGGAACAAAGTTCCTGCACTAGAAGCATCACCTCAAAAAAGAGGAGTGTGCACTAGAGTTTATACAACGACTCCAAAAAAACCTAACTCAGCATTACGAAAAGTTGCCAGAGTTCGTTTGTCTAACGGTTTTGAAGTTACTAGTTATATTCCAGGAGAAGGTCATAATTTACAAGAGCACTCAGTAGTCATGATTAGAGGAGGAAGAGTAAAAGATTTACCAGGTGTTCGTTATCATACTATTCGAGGAGTTCTCGATACTCAGGGCGTTACAAAAATGAAACAACAAAGATCTAAATACGGAGCAAAGAGACCTAAATAATTATGTCACGAAGAAGAAAACAAACAAAGAGAGATGTAAGTCCAGATCCAGTTTACAAATCTAAAGTTGTTACTAAATTTATGAATTCTTTAATGTACCAAGGAAAAAAAACAGTAGCTGAAAAAATTTTATACAAAACCCTTGAATTAATTAAAGCCAAAACTAACGACGATCCAATTAAAGTTTTTAATGATGCTCTTAAAAACGTAAAACCAAATTTAGAAGTTAAATCAAGAAGAGTTGGTGGTGCAACATACCAAGTNCCAGTAGATGTAAGAGCTGATAGAGCNCAGGCTTTAGCAATTCGTTGGTTGATAGACGCTTCAAGAAAAAGAACAGACAAAAGCATGCAAGAAAAATTACTTAAAGAATTATTAGACGCAGCATCTAACAAAGGTTCAGCAATTAAAAAAAGAGAAGACACTCACAAAATGGCAGAAGCAAATAAAGCTTTTGCGCATTTTAGATGGTAAATTTATGAGCGAAAAATATCCAATNGATAAATATAGAAACATAGGTATCGCTGCCCACATTGACGCTGGCAAAACTACCACTACAGAAAGAATTTTATATTACACAGGAAAAGCTCATAAAATTGGTGAAGTGCACGATGGTGCCGCTACTATGGATTGGATGGAGCAAGAACAAGAAAGAGGAATTACAATTACATCTGCAGCAACAACTTGTTTTTGGAAAGGACATAGAATTAACATTATTGATACACCAGGACACGTAGATTTTACTATTGAAGTTGAAAGATCATTAAAAGTTTTAGACGGAGCTGTTGCTTGTTTTGATGGAGTTGCAGGTGTTGAACCTCAGTCTGAAACAGTATGGAGACAAGCAGACAAATATAAAGTTCCAAGAATTTGTTTTGTTAATAAATTAGATAGAACTGGAGCTAATTTTTTCATGTGCGTTGATATGATTAAAGAGCGTTTAGGAGCAACTCCTATGGTCCTTCAGCTTCCAATTGGTATTGAAAGTACGTTTAAAGGGGTTGTTGATCTTGTGACAATGAAAGGTGTTGTTTGGCAGGATGAAAGTTTAGGTGCAAAATTTGATTATGTTGAAATTCCAGCGGATCTTAAGGAACAAGCAGTTAAATATAGAAAAGAATTAGTAGAGCTTGCTGTTGAGCAAGATGAAAAAGTAATGGAAAATTATCTTAATGGTAAAGATCCATCGGAGGCAGAACTAAAAGCTTGTATTAGAAAAGGAGCAATTTCTTTTGCTTTTGTTCCTATAATTTGTGGAGCCGCTTTTAAGAATAAAGGAGTTCAATTAATTTTAGATGCAGTAGTTGATTACTTGCCAAGTCCTAAGGACGTTGGTCAAGTAAAAGGAACTAAACCAGATTCAGACGAAGAACTAGTTAGAAAATGTAATGATGCTGAACCGTTTTCTGCTTTAGCATTTAAAATAGCAAACGATCCATTTGTTGGATCATTGACTTTTATAAGAATTTATTCAGGCACTTTATCCACAGGTACAGGAGTACTTAACGCTTCAACTGGTAAAGAAGAAAGAATTGGTCGTATGTTGTTGATGCATGCGAATAACAGAGAAGACATTAAAAGTGCAAGCGCTGGAGATATTGTCGCTTTAGCAGGTCTTAAAAATACAATTACAGGACATACTCTTTGTGACAAAAATAATCCAATCGTATTAGAGTCTATGGATTTTCCTGAACCAGTTATTGAAATTGCCGTTGAGCCTAAAACAAAAAATGACCAAGAAAAAATGGGAGAAGCTCTTAATCGTTTAGCAAAAGAAGATCCTTCATTTAGAGTTTCTTCAGACAATGAATCTGGTCAAACTATTATTAAAGGAATGGGAGAGTTACACCTTGAAATTATTGTAGATAGAATGAAAAGAGAATTTAAAGTTGAAGCTAATATTGGAGCACCACAAGTTGCTTATAGAGAAACGATTACTTCGCCTGCAAAACTTGAGTATACGCATAAAAAACAAAGTGGTGGAGCTGGTCAATTTGCCAAAGTTAAATTAGCAGTTGAGCCTCTTGCTCAAGGAGAAGGAAGAATTGTTGAAAATTTAATTAAAGGTGGATCTATTCCAAGAGAATTTATTCCTGGAGTTGAAAAAGGAATTTTAAGCGTTGCGGATTCAGGAGTATTAGCTGGATTTCCATTGTTAGATTACAAAGTTCAAATAATAGATGGATTACATCATGAAGTAGACTCAAGTCCATTAGCATTCGAATTAGCAGCGAGATATTGCTTCAGAGAAATGTGCCTTCAAGCTCATCCAAAACTTTTAGAACCAATTATGAAAGTTGAAGTAGTGACACCAGAAGACTATATGGGCGATGTTATCGGAGATTTAAATAGCAGAAGAGGTCAAGTTGGATCAACTGACAAAAGAGGTAATGCTGCCGTTATTAATGCAATGGTCCCACTTGCAAATATGTTTGGTTACGTAAACACTTTAAGATCAATGTCACAAGGTAGAGCACAGTACACAATGCAATTTGATCATTATGATCGCGTTCCTCAAAACGTTCAGGACGAAGTTACAAAGAAAATGGCTTAAATTATGGACAAACAGAATATTAGAATTAAATTAAGAGCGTATGATCATAAAGTTTTAGATCAGTCTACAATCGAGATTGTAAATACAGCAAAAAGAACTGGAGCTCAGGTTAGAGGACCAATACCACTTCCTACACGTAAAGAAATTTTTACAGTATTAAGATCGCCTCACATTGATAAAAAAAGTAGAGAACAGTTTGAAACTAGAACACATAAACGAATGATAGATATTCTAGATCCAACACCTCAAACAGTTGAGGCGTTAATGAAATTAGATCTAGCTTCAGGCGTAGATGTAGAAATTAAGATTTAAATTATGACTTTAGGTTTAATAGGTAAAAAAATTGGTATGACAAGAAGATTCTACGAAAATGGTCAATCTGTTCCTGTTACAGTTCTTCATGTTGAGCCAGGCAAAGTAGTTGATGTTATCACTAAAGAGAAACGTGGTTACAGCGCCGTATTAGTTGGTTTTGGACATATTAAAAATTCAAAAGTAACAAAACAGATGAAAGGCGTTTTTGCAAAAAAATCTCTAGAACCTAAAAAAATNTTAAAAGAGTTTAGAGTAGAAAAAGACAGTGATNTGAAATTAGGGTCGGACATAGATTTAAATATTTTCAAAGATATAAATTTTGTAGACGTTAGATCAAAAACAATTGGAAGAGGTTTTGCAGGAGTTATGAAAAGACATAATTTTGCAGGATTAAGAGCAACTCACGGTGTTTCAGTTTCTCACAGATCTCATGGTTCTACAGGNCAAAGACAAGATCCAGGTAGAGTGTTTAAAGGTAAAAAAATGGCCGGACACATGGGTGACAAATTTAGAACAGTTGAAAGATTAGAGATTATCGAAACAGATTTAGAAAATAACTTGTTATTTGTTAAAGGATCAGTGCCAGGAGCAAAAAATTCCGTAGTTGAGATTAATAAGGCTGTTAAAGAACGAAACAAAAGAACTATGAAAGATACTATTCAAGCTTTCAAAGACGATCTTGCTGAAGGATTAAAAGAAAAATCAAATAAAAAAGAAAAAAGTGCAGAAACTAATAAAAAAGATGCAAAGCCAGCAGCAGCGCCTGCAGCAGAGAAGAAGTAATTATATGAAAATAAAAGAATTAGGAATTGATGGAAAAGATGTTGGAAATATTGAGGTTTCTGACAGTGTATTTTCATTAAAACCTAGAAAAGACATTATAAAAATGGTTGTAGATTGGCAAATAAGTCGTCACTCAAAAAAAACTGGTTATACAAAAACTAGAGGAGAAGTTGCTGGATCTAGAAAAAAGATTGGACCACAAAAAGGATCTGGAGGAGCGAGACATGGTAATATCACAGCTCCAATATTTGTTGGTGGTGGTATTGCGCATGGACCAAAGGCAAAAGGAAAGCACAGAGTGAAAAGATTAAATAAAAAAGTTAGAAAACTAGGATTAAAACACGCTTTATCAAGCAAAGTATTGGATAATAAAATTAATATTTTATCAGATAAGGATTTTAAAAATTTCAAAACTAAAGATTTCAGTAAATTTTTATCAAAAATAAATTCAAAAAGCGCATTGTTAATTTATGATAACGAAAATGAAGTTTTATTAAATAATGTAAAAAATATTAAGAATATTAAAAATATTCCGGAGATTGGAACAAATGTTTATGACATTTTAAAATATCACAATGTTTTATTCACTCATTCTTCAATTAAAAAACTACAAGAAAGATTATTAAAATGAAAAAAAGAGCTGACAATTTCTCATATGATATTATTCTTGAGCCTGTAGTGACTGAAAAATCTACAAATCTAAGCTCACTAAATAAAGTAGTGTTTAAAGTTGCACCATTTGCAACAAAAGCAAATATTAAAAAAAGTATTGAGAAACTTTTTAAAGTAAATGTTGTTAAAGTTAACACAATTAATCTTCACCCAAGATTTAAAATGGTCAGAGGAAGAATTGCAAGAACTTCAGGCTACAAAAAAGCTATTGTTACTTTAAAAAAAGGACAATCAATTGATATTACAACTGGAATATAAAAATGACTTTAAAAACATATAAACCTTATACAAAATCT
>B570J29611_1000147_pt1 | contig 6925 bp, 8 predicted proteins | sample LakMenEpi26Jun09_FD_29611 | JGI IMG/M metagenome (IMG submission 29611)
CTCGCTAAGCATGATGAACGTATTGACCAAAGTATTAAAACAGATGAACTTATCGTTAAAATGATTGAGGATGTCAAGCACAGTAATTCGGAAGAACATAAAGCTGTTATCAAAAGATTAGAAACAGTTGAAAATAATGTAACCGAATTATCAAAATTCAAATGGCAGGCGGCAGCCCTTGTAGGTGCCGCCATTTTGCTGGTTGGATTGGTGGTCCCGTTTGTTGACAACATGCTCGCCATGCGCTATGATGGAGGGACCGAGCAAACCACTACACGATGAGTTACATTGATACCAAGTACATTGGTTTAGTTTCTCCCCAGCTTCAAAAATTCTCAAAGAAAAAAGATTCCCTCTACAACTTCCGATGCCCCTACTGTGGTGACAGTAAAAAGCATCAGAACAAAACTAGAGGGTATCTTTTTAAGGTCAAGAATGACTTTGTTTTTAAGTGCCACAACTGTGGCGTAGGAAGAACATTTACCAACTTTTTGAAAGATAATTGTGTTCATCTGTATAATCAATATGTGATGGAACGTTATCGTGAAGGTCTTACTGGGAAAAATACACAGACGAAAAATCCAGAGTTTAATTTTAAATCTCCTGAATTTAAAAAAAGAAAAACAGGCATTGATTTAGAAAAAATTTCAGAACTAAATATTTCACACCCAGCAAGGGTGTACTTAGAAGAAAGAAAAATTAAAGAACTAGACTACTTTTACTACTGTCCCAAATTTAAACAATGGACAAATTCTCAGTTGGATGTATTTCCAAACTTGAAGCAAGATGGTCCTAGAATTATCATACCTCTCAGGGATAAAGAAGGAAACATGTTTGGATACCAAGGTCGCTCCTTGGCACCTAAAGCAAAACTTAGATACATCACAATTATGCTTGATGAGTCCAAGACGAAAATATTTGGACTAGACAGAGTAAACGAAGATAAAACAATTTACGTTACCGAGGGACCATTTGATAGCATGTTCCTTTCAAATAGTGTTGCTATGTGTGGCAGTGATGTTAACATGAGCAATCTAAATTATGATCTGGTATATGTGTTTGATAATGAACCGAGGAATAAACAAATTGTCCAAAAACACATCAAAGCAATTGATGATGGGGAAAAGGTAGTCATTTGGCCTTCTGGGATTATTGAAAAAGATATCAATGACATGATTATGGCTGGACATAATGTTCAGAATGTGGTAGAATCTAATACCTACCAAGGACTAGAAGCAAAACTTAAATTAACCGAATGGAAGAAAGTATGAGCAACGGCATTCAAGTTAAAAAGCGTGACGGTTCGATTGAACCACTTAACCTAGATAAAATTCATCGTATGGTTGAGGAAGCTTGTGATAGTCTCGCTGGAGTTTCTGCCTCACAGGTAGAAATGAATTCGGGAATTCAATTTTATAATGGTATTACCACTGAAGAAATTCAAGAAATTCTTATTCGTTCTGCTAGTGATCTTATCTCGTTAGATAATCCAAATTATCAATTTGTTGCAGCACGTTTACTTCTTTTTGCTCTGCGTAAGCAGGTATTCAATAAAAATATTTGGAAAGAAGGAATGCCTAGCGTTTATGATGTAGCTCTTTATAATTCAACTATTCTTAAAGTATACGATGAAGAAATTCTAGATAAGTATAGCGATGAAGATTGGATTAAAATCAATGCTTGGGTAGACCATGATCGTGATTATCTGTTCTCATATGCTGGTCTTCGTCAAGTAGTAGATAAGTATTTGGTACAGGATCGCAGTAATAGCGAGGTATTTGAAACACCTCAATACATGTACATGATGATTGCTGTTACTCTATTTGCTGATTATCCATTATCTTCTCGTTTAGATTACGTTCGCCGTTACTACAATGCCATCAGCAAGCACAAAATCAACATCCCCACGCCAATCATGGCGGGAGTCAGAACACCCCTTAGACAGTTTGCTAGTTGTGTTCTTATTGATAGCGATGACACCCTCAATAGCATCTTTAGCAGTGACATGGCTATTGGTCGCTACGTTGCTCAAAGGGCGGGCATCGGCATCAACGCTGGCAGAATCCGTGGCGTCAACAGCAAGATCCGAGGGGGAGAAGTTGCTCATACAGGTGTTATCCCATTCCTCAAAAAGTTTGAATCAACTGTCAGATGCTGTACACAAAACGGGATTCGTGGTGGAAGTGCTACTGTCCACTTTCCAATCTGGCACCAAGAAATAGAAGACATTATTGTTCTTAAAAACAACAAAGGAACGGAGGACAACCGTGTACGCAAACTCGATTATTCCATTCAGATCTCGAAAATCTTTTACGAAAGGTTCATTCAAAATGGAGAGATCAGTCTATTTTCTCCCCATGATGTCCCTGGTCTTTATGATGCTTTCGGCACTGATGAGTTTGATAATTTGTATACCTCTTACGAATCAGATTCTTCAATCCCACAAAAGCGAATCGGTGCTCAAGAATTAATTCTTGATCTTCTTAAAGAACGTGCTGAGACTGGTCGTATTTACATCATGAATATTGACCATTGCAATACACACTCTTCTTTCAAAGACAAAGTTTACATGTCAAATCTGTGTCAAGAAATTACTCTTCCCACAGATCCGTTGGAACATATTGATGGCGATGGTGAGATTGCTTTGTGTATTCTTTCTGCTATCAATGTTGGTAAACTGAAGAACCTCGATGAACTAGAAGAACTATGTGACCTTGCTGTTCGTGGTTTGGAAGAATTGATTGATTATCAAAACTATCCAATTAAAGCTGCTGAACTATCTACGAAGAATCGTCGTTCACTTGGCATTGGTTATATTGGTCTTGCTCATTATCTAGCTAAACATGGAGAACACTATGATGACCCAGGAGCATGGAAACTCGTCCACGACCTTACTGAAGCTTTCCAGTACTATCTGCTCAGAGCCTCAAATATCATTGCCCAGGAAAAAGGAGCATGTGGATATTTTGATAGAACAAAATATGCTGACGGCATTCTCCCAATCGACACTTATAAATCTGATGTAGATCAAATCGTACCTAATAACCTCAGCTATGATTGGGAAGAACTTAGAGCATCGATCTTGGCTCACGGTCTACGGCACTCAACACTGTCCGCACAGATGCCATCGGAGAGCAGTTCCGTTGTGTCAAACGAAACCAATGGAATTGAACCACCTAGAGATTACTTGTCCGTTAAGAAATCGAAGAAAGGACCACTCAAGCAGATTGTCCCATCTTACCAATCTCTTAAGAACAACTATACGCTTCTTTGGGATATGCCTAGCAACACTGGTTATATTAATATTGTTGCTGTTATGCAAAAGTTCTTCGATCAGGCAATCTCAGGTAACTGGTCGTATAATCCAGAAAATTATGCCGATAATGAAGTTCCTGTGTCAGTAATGGCCCAAGACTTCCTCAACACTTATAAGTATGGTTGGAAGACTTCCTACTATCAGAATACTTATGATGCTAAGAAAGATGACATCAGTGATGAGAAATCAAAACAAGATGTTGAAGACATGCTCAATGATCTATTAAATCTACAGGAGGATGATTGTGACAGTTGTAAAATTTAGAACCGAAGGTAACGAAATGTCTAAGCACATTGATGGCATGACAGTTTTCAATACAGAAAAAGTTAACACACTCAAACAACCGATGTTCTTTGGTGCCCCCTTGGGGGTCCAAAGATACGATCAGTTTAAGTATCCTGTATTTGATAAACTAACTCAGCAGCAACTTGGATATTTCTGGAGACCAGAAGAAGTTTCACTTCAGAAAGATCGAGCTGATTTTCAATCACTTCGTCCTGAACAAAAGCATATCTTTACAGCTAATCTGAAGTATCAGATTCTTCTTGATTCTGTACAGGGGCGTGGTCCTAGCATGGCATTCGCCCCATACTGTTCTCTACCTGAACTGGAAGCATGTATGAAGTCCTGGGAGTTCATGGAAATGATTCACTCTCGTTCATACACTTACATTATTAAAAATGTATATGCTGATCCTACTGAAGTATTTGATACCATTATTAATGACGATCAAATTCTTCAGCGAGCCCAAAGTGTAACAAAAGCATATGATGAATTCATTCAAGCTGCACAGGAATATTCTTCTGGCAATCAATGGCAACATCAATTAGAAGGTGTTGATGCTGCTAAGGATACTCTCTACGAACTTAAGCGTAAACTATACAGAGCGATTGCTAATGTAAATATTCTTGAGGGAGTTCGTTTTTATGTTTCGTTTGCTTGCTCGTTTGCTTTTGGTGAACTCAAACTCATGGAAGGCAATGCTAAAATTATTGGTTTGATTGCTAGAGATGAATCACAGCATCTTGTCATCACTCAGAATATTCTAAAAAACTGGACAAATGGTGATGATCCAGATATGCAACAGATCGCTAAGGAAGAGGAGCAGACCATTTATCAAATGTTCCGTGATTGTGTAGAGGAAGAAAAACTTTGGGCTGAGTATTTGTTCAAAGATGGTTCTATGATTGGCTTGAATGCTAAACTACTTCAGAAGTATGTTGAGTGGATTGCTAATCGTAGGCTAAAAGCAATTGGATTAAATGCAATCTTTGAAGCTCCTTTGAATAATAATCCGTTGCCCTGGACAGAGCATTGGTTAAATTCGAAGGGTATGCAAGTTGCTCCACAAGAAACAGAAGTTGAATCTTATGTGATTGGTAGTCTTAAACAAGATGTTAAAAAAGATACCTTTGCTGGATTCCAGCTTTAAAATATAATAGATAAATACCTCCAGTGATGGGGGTATTTTTTTATGCGTGTACAATCAGCTAAAGCAAAAGGACGTAGATTACAGCAGTGGGTGAGAGATAAACTCATTGAAATGCTTGATGTTCATCCAGAAGATATTGAAAGCAGATCTATGGGTGCTGGCGGCGAGGATCTTATTATGGCAAGAGCTGCCAGACAAAAGTTTCCCCATAGTATTGAATGTAAGAACGTTGAAAAACTAAATATTTGGGATGCCTATGAGCAAGCATCTGCCAACTGTGGTGACTACGAACCGCTTGTTGTCATCAAAAAGAATGGTAAGAAACCATTAGTTGTTATAGATGCAGAGTATTACATTCAATTATTCGGAGACAAAGATGACAAGAATTGATTTACATAACTTCTTCAAACATTTTGATGAGAACAATCCAAAGCATGTTGCTGCAGTAGAGCAACTTGAGATTGATATGAAAGATTCTCCTCTACTTGAGGATACATCTAATTGGGTCAGAATTTATAGAACACAACCAGACAAACCAAAATCATCAATTCTTGTTGTGCCTTTCTATCCACAGACAGACAATTACAGAGATGCTGACCGCACTTGTAACAGTTCTTCTTGTGCGATGTGTCTCGAATATTTTAAACCAGGCACATTAAAAGGATCTAAGGGCGATGATGCTTATGTTCAAAAAGTATTTTCAATTGGAGATACCACAGATCACTTAGTTCAAACCCGTGCTCTTGCGTCGTATGGTATTAAATCCGATTTCTCTTATAGCCTTTCTTTTACTGATCTTGATAGAGAGCTTGCCGCTGGCAGACCTATTGTTATTGGTATTCTTCATAGAGGTTCTTTATCTGCTCCCACAGGCGGGCACATGGTAGTAGTTATTGGAAAGACTGCTTCTGGTGATTACGTCGTGAACGACCCCTACGGCAGCCTTAACGACGGCTATACTGGTTCGGTAGGGAATGGCAAGGGAGCTGTCTACAAACGCTCTGAGCTGGCTCGTAGGTGGTGCCCAGGAGGTAATGATGGATGGGGTAGAATCTTCGACGCAAAAAAGTAGATTCAACACCACAACACAATCAAAAAATTCCTCAAAGTGGTGTTGATTTAATTAAAGAATTCGAGGGATGTCATTTACATTCATACCCAGATCCTAAAACTGGGGGAGACCCCATTACAATTGGGTGGGGAAGTACCAGAGATTTTAATGGAACTTCATTTAAACTTGGTAAAAAGATCACTCAAGAATATGCTGATAGACTTTTAATATTTGATATTGAAAATAGATTTTTACCTACGTTAGAAAAAATTCCGTACTGGGGAGAGATGAATGACAATCAAAGGGGGACTTTACTTTGCTTTGCTTACAATCTTGGTGCAGATTTCTATGGTTCTTCTGACTTCAATACTATTACACGGACATTAAAAAATAAAGAATGGTCTAAAGTACCTGATGCTCTTTATTTTTATAGAAATCCTGGTAGTAATGTGGAAGCAGGATTAGCAAGAAGAAGAAAAGCTGAAGGAAAACTTTGGATAAGTTAGTCTTCCATCTTTGCTTTTAATCCAAGTAATGCTGTAAAGATAGTAAACAAAGCACTATACCCTTTATCTATAGAGTTCTCGCACTTTATAGATGGGGGGTTTTTTAATTTGCCTTTGGCATTGGCGCTTTCGATAGATCCAGGGACCATAAAATTACAATTAACAAAAGTAATTCCGACATATCCTACGGTACAAACTACAACGATGAGGATTAACTTGTCTAAAAGTTTAATGTTTTTCATCTTCCTTCTTGTTTGTGAATCCAAGTTTTCAACTCGTGTAAATATTGCCTAAGTTGATCTGCTTTTTGTAGATGCCAAATCTCACCACTCTTGAAATATTCTTGAGTGTGATTATCGATTGCTTTTAATGTGTTATGTATAGGAGCATTCCATGGCTCTCTAATCGGAGTATTCCACTCTCTTGGCATATATTCGGTTTGCCGCCATCAATGATATTTAGGAGGGGGGTTGACAAAACCCTAAATACGTGTTATATTATGAATTCCTCACATGTGGGGATCACATCATGACAACGTGAGTGACAAATTTGTGCCCAGGAAGGTGCCCCCCGAGAGGGGCGGTGTACCCCCCTTCTATTGGGATGTAGAGTTCTATTCA
>B570J29611_1000159_pt1 | contig 6659 bp, 2 predicted proteins | sample LakMenEpi26Jun09_FD_29611 | JGI IMG/M metagenome (IMG submission 29611)
TCATCGTCAGGTTAAACATGCGGTCAAAACCTAAAAGTTTTGTACAAAATTAATATTGATATTGATACACACAATCATCAAAAATCTCACTACACTAATCAAGAGATAAGCGCTTCACATCAAGAAATTAAAATAATAGCTGCATGATAATTTTGAAAAGAAAGTAAAATAGCGCGCTGACTCACAATCAGAAAAAATATACAAGTGCTGACTCACACAGGACAATTAAATAAAGCGCTTATGCAGGAATAGGAAGGCGCTTATGCAGGAACAGAAAGCGCTTTGAAAGCTGAAAGCGCTTTGAAAGCTGAAAGCGCTTTGAAAGTTCTTGTTGTTGATTTGCCACTCTATGAACATATATAAATAAGCGCTATGCACACTATTTAAGAAAAGCCCTACTTTAGATGATTCTGCAAACATACTTGATATACTTTACACATCTTAAGTAACTACTTGAAAACTATAATCTTGGAGAGCTGGATCAGCTTACTGTTTTAGCCTGCAAGTCTTCTCAACAGTCTGTCCTCTCCCTGGTCTCAATGGAGTGTTTCTTCTCTATGTGTCTGAAGGTGTTGGCACCTTCTAGTGTTGTGGTTGAGTGAGGAGAATGTACACTGAAATTCCTTATATAAACTCCTCTCCCGTACCGGCCTGCCATGGATTAGTTCTTGTTGTACTGGCCTGCCTGTTTCTCAAAGAGAAGCGCTCCTGAGAAGCGCGCTGGTCAACCTGCGCTGGTCACTAGCTCAGCTATCTGACCTCGTAGAGTGATGCCGTTTAGCTAGATCTGCTCCAATCGGTCGTCTTGTGCCTGATCCATGACTTTTGATCCAGATTTGGAGGCCAAAATGAGGTTTTCACCGAGGTCAATTCTAGATGGTAGTTTTCCTGGGGAAGGGGTCTCTCTGTGGAGGGGGGTATTGGGTCTTTGCCCAGGCTGCCCTGAAGGGGGGGAATGGGTGGAGGGGGCTAGTGGCACCCAGCATCTGTCACCTGCCCTTCCTGGAAAAGGGTTGAGACTTTGCATTCTATAAATAAGTCCAGGGCTCTGGATCCTCCTCTCTGCTACTGATATTGATGGTCCCTGGACCCTCTTTGTTGTTGCACTCGACAAGGTTCAATACGATTATCATCCGCATGCGGCACATTCCCCCGATTGGGCCGCTGTCGTGTTGCAGCTGCAAAGCGGGTTTTCTCATCACTCAGTTCCTCTGCGGGAGTCTTCTCCGATCCGCTCTTGCCTGCAGCAATGGCCATGCCTCTGGGTCTCTGCTTGTCCATCTGCGCACGTTTTCTTCCGCACGAATGGCGGCCTTCCGACGAGGGCGCTCACCCATATCGGGTCTGCTTGCACCCGGGGCGATGTGTGTGCCTGCGCCGGCGTTTGTCATCTTCTTTGGCCTACCTGGGCCCTTCTTCTCGGTTGCGGTCGGCCCTGGTTCTTCAGGGGCCTTTTGGGCTATCTCGTCCAGCGCTGGTTGTGTTTCTGTCTCGTGGATTGCCTGGGTCATCCCGTCCAGCGTTAGCTGTGTTTCTGGCGCGTGGGTTGCCTGGGCGGGTTCCAATTGCGCACCGTCCCCACCACCGGAGTCTGGTTGCGCAGGCGCAGCTCCCTCCGAACCGTTCGTTCCTGCGGGCGCGGGAGGCTCCACCCTCTCTGGCTCCGTCCTGTGGTCGTCTTCGAAGACGTATCCGACTGGCACGATTACCGCTACTTTGTGGATGGGTCTCGTGGTGAACTTGGGCGGAGATCGTTCTTCCGGTGTTTTCCCGGGGTTGGTGTATTTGATGCTCACTGTTCGCACGTGACCGTCTTCTCCGGGTTTCACACTGTCCACCACGCCCATCCTGTAGGTGGGATCGTCGTTTTCTGCCTCGGCCAAGAGCACCACATCCCCAACTGCCACGTCTCGCTCCTTCTTCGTCCATTTGTGCGACAGCATCCTGCCCCCAAAGACCTGGCTCATCCATTTGGTCCAGAATTGCTTCTTCGATTCCTCAATGAATTGAAGCCTTTGCGTCAGCTTTGGCATCTCGTTGAATCGCAGCTGCGGTATTTCCACCGACGCGCGGCCTAGCAGCAGGTGTAGTGGCGTGATCGGCCCTCCTGACTCCGGGTCCCCGGTGTTGCGGGCTATCGGCCTGCTGTTGACCATCTGCGCCGCTTCGGCCACTATCGTACCCATCTCTCCCAGCGTGCACCTTTTTCCAGCTAGGGTGCCCTCCAGGCATTTCTTGAGTATGCCTATCATCCGCTCTGCCTGGCCGTTAAAGTGCTGGCCGCCGGTCGGCACCACGTGCCATTCGGCTCCTACGCCGTCAGCTTGTTGGCGCACCCTTGTCCAATCCCATGCTTTCACCTGCTTGGAGGCTGCGACCAGCTGCGTTCCTTGATCTGATTGAAATCGCTTGGGGGCCCCGTATAATGCCATGAACCTCCTCAGTGCCAACAGAAATGCCTCCGTGGAGTATGATTCGGCTATTTCCACGTGCGTCAGAGATGTTGCAGTGCACACGAAAATCACGCCCCACACTTTCCTGGTTGTTCGTTTGTTCACGGTCCCAATGATGGAGAGCGGCCCAAACAGATCCACTGCCGTGGACCAAAAGGGCGGTGTTGGCCCCATCCTATGGGCCGGCAGGGGGGCCATTTGCTGGCTCCCTAGCTCCTTCGCGCGCCTCCTGCACGTGAAGCAGGCTTTCTTTATAGCTTGGGCTTTGGGTCTTACCCTCGTAATCCACACCTGGGATCGGCTCCTCATGATCATGGCGTCTACCCCGGCATGATCTCGCTCGTGGGCTTCTTGCAAGTAAAGACGCGCCAACTCATGATCCGGGGGCAGCACCGGTAATTCCACTTGATCGTATGCCACCTTGAGGTGTTTCTGTTGGCGACCCCCCACCGTGATGATCACCCTTTCTGGAAAGCCATCCTCTGCCTGGAGTTTTCTTTCTACCATCAAGCTTTCTAGCTGTTTCTCCACCAGGCTCGCCTGGGCGTCCTGTATTAGAAACTGCCTTGCCGCCGCTCGATATTTCTCAGCCGGGGGCCCGTATATTGCCTGGGGCCTCTCTTTCGTGCGACCTTCTGCCCGAATTTCCACTGGGCTGAACGCTGGCAGCTTCTTGAAGCGCGCCACCGCCGTGAACACGTATCCATAGATGCGCTCCAGTTTGGCTCTCGTGGTAGCGCGCGCTGGGTAGACAAGCCCCGGCGTCATTCTGACTCCGCCTGCTGCCTTCAGCACGTCTTTCCTACATTCCTCTGCCGGCGGCGTCGAGAACTTCTTCTTCACTGGCCAAGCCTCCTCCGGATCTTTCATCCATGGAAGGCCGTCCTGGTACGGCGTTCCCGGCGCCATGTCCCTAGGGAGGACCGTTGGCCTTGTCCCCTGATCCGCGAGATTCAGTTCCCCTGGGATCCAGAACCACTCCTTTTCTGGGTCGGATTTTATCCTTATCTCGCTCACCCGTGTACCCACGAACTCCAGGAAGGAAGCCGAGTCCTTGCTCAGCATCCCCAGCACTGCTGACGAGTCGGTGAAGTACCTCACCGCCTCTAACGGCATTCTCAATGAGTCGATTATCTTGTGCGCCAGCCTCACCGCCAACAGCGCTCCCACTAGCTCCATCCTGGGAATAGATATTTTGCACTTGGGCGCTACTCTCGTTTTGCCCGCCAACAGACGACACTGTACCGTGCCATCGGCCATCCTCCACCTCAAGTATGCCAACGCGCAGCTGGCCGAGGAGGACCCGTCACCGAAGATCATCAGTGTAGGCTTGCCCTTGACCGCTCCGAGCGGCTTTACTGACCTCGGGAATGAGATGGCTCTGAGGTCTGCAAGGTGCTTTACTACCTCTCTGAACTCCCTGTTAGTCCCCGCTGGCACTGGATCGTCCCATCCGACCACTCGCCCCGTGGATTCCTCGGCCAAGCTCCTCATGAGGATTTTAAAGCGCACTGTGAAGCCGCACAGTAACCCCAGCGGGTCGTATTGACCCTGGGCCACCCTCCATAGTTCCCTCTTGGTGATGACATCCGGCAAAGCCCTTTCTGGCTCTTCTTCCAGCTCCAGGTTGTCCATGAGGTGCAGCCCTGCTTTCTTGGCCCCCAGGTTCAGCTTCACATCCACCTTCAAGGTGTCCTCTTCCGTCCGCCATATGAGGCCCAATACCTTGTGTGGTTCCCCATCTTCTTTCTCCTTGTCTCCTGACATCAGCGTCTCTTTGAACTCGAACCCCCCTTGCCTTGCCACGGTCTCCATTTCTGAGGACAGCTCCTTTAACCTTGTCATGGTATCTGCTCCTGCGGTGGCATCGTCCACATACGTTCGGAATTTCAGAAACCAGGCCGCTTCAGGGAACTCTGCCCCAAACCTGTCCGCCGTTTCCCTGGCCGCCGCGATGGCGATGCAGCCGGCCGGCTTGTCTCCGAAGTTGACCGTGGTGGTGATGTACACTTTCATCTCTGCCGATCCATCTCCCCCTCTCCACATCACCCGTCTCAGATGCTGTGCCTGTGGATCAGCGTCGACTCTCTGATAGAACTTTGACAGGTCCTTGGCAAGGGCGTATCTGTGCTCCCTGACGCTCAGCGTGACTGTGAATAAGTCGACCAGCGCGGGCGGCCCCTTCATTAAGCAGTCGTTCAGTGCCATTGACACTGGTGGTGGCTGGCGCAAGCTGCTGTTCATGCAGATCCTCAGGGGGGTTGTGGAGTGGGGTCCCTCTTTGAATGCCTCCACCATTGTGATGTAGTTCACTGGGCCCTTCCACTCTGCCATTCCCTTAGGGCTCAATTCTTTGAACACGCCTCTCCCCACCGTTTCGTAGAACTGCTTGTTGAACTCCTCGGTGCGCCCTTGCTTAGCCAGCCTCTTCTCTTGGAACAGGGTGCATTTGTAGACTTGGAAGTAGTTGTTCCTCAACTTCGACGGGGGAATGCAGAATGGATAGGACGCCGTCCATTTCCTTCGCTTCTCGTCGAACTTGAGACCGTCCAAGATGACCTGGTATTCTTGGTTTTCTTTGAAGGATAGGGTGTCTGCCCGGAATTGGCACTCCTTGCACTTCAAGCAGTTCTTGCACCTGCGCGGCATGTCCGTGCCGAGCGCTTCGGCTGATAAGAAATCCGAAGGCTGAAAGATCCCGTTCTCTCTGTGCACGGGAGGCGCTCCCTTGCTTAAGCATGCCGGCGGACCAGTGAAATCTGTTCCCCCGGTTGGTTCCTTCCACGATTCGCCCACTTCCGCGGCGCCGACCGACTTTGTGATTTCCGCCGCTCCTGCCCTGCCGGCTGCCTGGCCTGGGCTGTTTGTTGGGTCCGTGCTGGTCATCACCCCTGCACTGGCGGCCGCTCCCTCGACATATTTTAGAGTCCCTGGTCCGGGTGGTCTCCCTGAAGCGATCCATCCTGTTCCGAAACGGCTTCTGTACACGGCCGCGTTCTCCACCCTCCGATGCTCTACTGGGAATAGTCTGAAGTTATCTTGACCCATGAGGAGGTCCACTTTCCCTTGGGTAGTCTCGATTCCCCCGGTCGGGGCCTCCGGGAAGATTGCCCTCATTACCCGGAGGTCCACCTCCTCCAGCGAATCCATGATGTGGTCCATGCCGTAAGCGGCCACCTCCACCGTTCGACCCCCTGTGTCGACCAGTGGAACTTTGTACCGCACCGTGGACCTTGTTCGCTGACCATTTCCCACGCCCATCAGGTTGAGTGGTGGCCCCGGGATGGGCTTCAGTCCCATGCCCTTGGCGGCCCCGTGAGTCATCAACGTCACCTGGGAGCCCGTGTCCCAGAACGTCACGCAGGGTTCTCCGACTGCCGTTCTTATCCGTTGTGTCACCAGCTGGACCGGCTGCTGGTCAGCCAGGTGCGCGGCCGCAGCTACCACCTGCGTGCGGTGCTGATTCAGTGCAACGGCGTTCCGCTTGGATTGGTGACACAAGTAGGATGCGGGACTTCCCTCCCAGTGCAGCAGCTGATGGTGGGTCTGTTTGCACCTGGGTATGGCGCACAGCCCTTTCAATTCTCTGCGGAATGGACATTCTCGCACCGTACTTCCGTGTCCCGGAGTGAGGCACCCTCGGCAAAGGCTGGCTTTGGCCACTAAGTCCATTCTTTCCTCTGGTGACATGAGGAGAAAGCGCAGGCACGCGACTAGCGGGTGGTAGCTTTCGGCGCAAGTTATTACTTTGCATTGCCATTGTGACCTTGCTGCCGGATCCGTTCGTAGCACGCCAACAGCCACTGTTCGCTCCGCATCCTTCGGAGCGGGCGCCAACTTCCTGTTGGGCCCTGTTTCTTGCAACGTGGCGGCTGCGATTTTGAGTTGGTCTCCCAAGCCCGCCTCGTCGGGGTGTGTGGGTGATCCGGAGTCTGATAACTTGGTCATCAGCTCAGCCAATTTTGCTGCTGCTTCCTTTGCTTGCTCGAGCAAAGTTGCCCTCTGGGCTCTGGTCTGCCCGGGGCGCGTTTCTTCCTGCGCACCCCGCGCCTGATTTCCTTCGGGCTCCCTGGCCAGCAACGTTCCCTTGCCCGTTGCTGCCATTCTTCCTTTTTGCTGTGTGTGCCTACCACCCCACAGTTGTGCTCCTCCTTCTTACTGTGAACACGCCTTGGTCTCCCCGCAACGTCGTCGTACCGCTGCGTT
>B570J29611_1000165_pt1 | contig 6583 bp, 6 predicted proteins | sample LakMenEpi26Jun09_FD_29611 | JGI IMG/M metagenome (IMG submission 29611)
TGGGCTAGCTCTTCAAACCATTTAACTCTTGCCCCTTGAGTTCGTGGCGGAAATCCTTCAAAGCAAAATCGATCAGTTGGTAATCCAGAAAGTAATAGCGCAGTTGTAACCGCACTTGGTCCAGGCAAAACCTTTATCTCGACATTAGATTGCAAGGCAGCTCTTATCAATCGATACCCTGGATCTGAAATACCAGGAGCACCTGCATCAGTTGCAACTAAAACATCTTTTTGTGACTTTAGGAGATTTGTTAACTCNTCAATTTTCTCACTTTCATTTCCTTCAAAAAAAGAAATTACTTTGGCGTTATGTTTAATGTTTANGTCTTGGCAAAGCCTGGCAAACTTACGTGAATCCTCCGCAGCTACATACTGAACCTGTTGAATACTTTGGATTAGGTGGGCAGAGGCATCCCTTGAATCGCCAATCGGTAAGCAGGCCAGGATTAACATCTGCTAATTCTCTCAGGTTATTTCACAACTGATGTTCTATCTGGTCTTAGGCTGACCCTATGAATAAGAGTCGGTTGCGAGAATTTGCACCTATCACCTTAATTCTTGGCTTTGCCCTCACACTTCGGCTTTGGCGACTAAACCAACCAAAAGGTTATATTTTTGATGAGATCTACTATGCAAAAAATGCAGCCTCACTGATTAATGATGGCGTTGAGTTAAATGCGCAAGGTGATGCTGAGTTTGTCGTGCACCCACCCTTGGGAAAGTGGCTAATTGGGTTGGGCATTAAGGCATTTGGCAACAATGAGTTTGGCTGGCGAATTTCAGCAGCGCTAGTTGGTAGCGCCTCTGTCTTATTGATTTTTATGATTACGAAATCACTTTTTAACTCTTTGTTTTTAAGTAACACTGCAGCTGCTTTGATGTCACTAGATGGCTTACACCTGGTGATGTCACGGGTTGCACTCCTTGATATCTTCCTGATGTTTTTTATTTTATTAGCATTTTATTTAATACTTCAAAACAACTTGTGGTTAAGTGGAGTGGTAATTGGAGTTGCTGGTGCTACTAAGTGGAGTGCTTTTTTCCTAATACCGCTACTGATTTTACTGACTATAAATTTTAGTAAATTTCATTGGAGTATTTTGGTAAAGCGAATTGCTCAATACATACTTACACCACTTGGAATTTACTTTATTTCCTGGAGCGGTTGGATCTTTAACTCAAAGGGATGGGGCAGGGATTCAGGCTCAAATCTGTTTTCTTCACTCTGGAATTATCACCGTGAAATTATCACTTTTCACCGAGAGTTAACTGAAGCCCATGCCTATGCAGCAAATCCCTGGAGCTGGTTAGTACTAGGCCGGCCCACCTCTTTCTACTACCAAACGCCAACAAACTGTGGTGCATCCTCTTGTTCGCAAGAGATCTTGGCAATTGGAACACCAATGTTGTGGTGGGTTGGAGTCTTTGCAATTGCTATTACTTTTGGCTTTTTTGTATCCAAGCCAGATCGAATCTCGGCATTTGTTTTAGCAGGAATTGCTGGCACCTATCTACCATGGTTTTTCATTCAAGATAGAACCACTTTCTATTTTTATTCAATTTCAATACTGCCCTTCTTAATACTTTCTGTAATNANCCTTATGAATTGGGCCTTAAACAATGGCTTAGATCGAAGATACNTATATGGCTATCTAGTATTAGTTGGCGTTAATTTTATTTACTTCTTGCCAATATTGATTGGATTAGAAATTCCATACTCAGATTGGATCGACCGGATGTGGTTGCCTAGCTGGATTTAACTATTGGTTAACAGCTCTATCTTCTTCAGAGAGGTTTGCTGCAATCTCTTGATCAAAAAAGTCATCATCCCTACCTGATAAAGCTTTGACTCGCTCTTGCTCAGCACTCCACTGACCAGTAGTGGTTAGATCAATTATTCGTTTACTTGGAACCGCTTTAGCCGCTGTTGTGTAGACAGGTTTTGGTACTTTTGTTGGCTGCCAACCTTTTCGATCCTTTGGAACTACTACCACTCCAGTAATCTCTGGGCGCTCAGAAAATGGAATCCAATGCTCTTTGCTACTTTTTTCGGTAACTGGATCTGGAATTACTGTAGTTGGAATCTTACTGTTAGTGATTTTCTCTAATGCTTTTAATCTCCTGGCTTTAAGTTGTGAGGCCACTACCTGTTTTCGAACATTTACTACATAAATTAGTAAAGCTGTCATTGGGATTAATGTTGTAGTTAAATCTAAAAATCCAACAGATGCAAAAATCAGAGCGATAAAACTTAAAGAAAATAATGAACCAAATATAAGTTGTCGCTGGAAATAGATTCTGCCTTTATCTTCAATTCTTGGTTCAGTCTTTACACTCGGGTTGTTTTCGGCAACTACCTGCATTGCATTCTTATATCTTTCAATTGCTTTTCCAGAGTTATCTTCATGCTTACTTAACCATTGCGGTAAGAAGTAGGCAGCCCACATCGCGATGATGATTAAGTAGATAAAACCCGAACCCATAAAGCACAACAATAAATGTTAAAGGTTGAATTCAACGGCAAATGAGCAGGTATGTCCTTACTTTATTTTATTTTATTTCTGGATTTTCCTTAACAAAAGTAATGTGATTTCGCCAATCCCCTGCAATATGAAGGTAGTTGTTTCTAGACCCCTCCAATACATACCCAGCTTTTACTGCAACTTTCTTTGATGCCTCATTTTCTGGGCGAAGGTTTATTTCAATACGATGCAACTTAAGGCCATCAAATCCAAACTTAGTTAATAGCTTGACTGCTCTGGTGGTGTAGCCGCGGCTAGCAAAGCGTTGATCGATCCAGTAACCAATATGGGCTCCCCGCATCGCACCAAAAATAATTCCACCTAAAGTTATTTGACCAATTAGTTTTTGCTCACCACCTTCATTTAACCAAATTCCTAGCGAGATAGATCGAAGTGCTCTTATCTCCTTATTCAATTGCATCACCATCCCATAATAAGAAGGAAGTGGTGAATTACTTTCTATCTTTGGTCTAGTTGCTTCCCAAGGTGATAGCCAATCTCGATTGACTGCGCGAACGCCATCCCACTCTGCTTTGTCCCTAAAACGAATTGGCTTTAAGGTAATTTCGTGATCAACTAATTTTTTCAACGTCTATCCTGGTTTAACTTAAGAATATTGACCGAATCACCAGAGTTTAATTTCTCCTCCTTCTCACCAAGTGTGATTAAGCAATTTGCCTTAGAGAGTGTCATAAGTGATTCCTGATTTGCCAATGGCGATACCTGACCATCGGCATTTAACTCACCCCTTATGTAAGAGGCTACGCCTGAAGGAGAAGTAACTGATTTAGTTAACTTCANTTTCTTATTTGGCTTATCTGTACTTACGCCAGTTAACATCTTCGTGATCATTGGTCTGATAAATAGCTCTGCAGATAGAAAGTTGCTGATTGGATCTCCTGGCAAAACCACAACTGGGGTTTTATCTGGACCAATCAACCCAAAGCTATGTTTGCTGCTTTCAGCAAGTTTTGGTGTGACAATTTGAATCTCGCCAAGTGTTGATATAACTGAGGTAATCAAATCAAATGATTCATCCTTTGATTCACCACTAATTACGATCAAATCTGCTCTTACTAATTGATCTTCAATTACTAACTTTAATTGCTCAGCTGTTTCTGGAATTGTGTGTACTCGAAATGCATGAGCTCCCACCTCTCGAGCAAAGGTGGTTAAAAACCAAGAATTACTCTCAAACTCATCATCGGCATCTGCTAATTTGCTTCCGGGCTCTACTAAGTCATCACCAGCACTAATGATTACAACTCGTGGATGTGGGCGACATGGCAATCTATCTAGCCCAAGAGAGGCAGCAAGTGCTATTTGAGTTGAATCAATTAATTGCCCGCTCCTGATTACTGGTTTTTCATCCACTAACAGGTCACTAGCCAAGGTCGCCCCATGCGCATCTAAGAGTGGCAGGTCAAGTGCGGCTAAGGGCTTACTTAAATTTAGTAACTGCTCCTGAAAAGCGCCGACTGTCACCATTTCATCCATACCTAAACCCTACTTTGCCCAAGCCATAAATTAAGGTAAGGGGCATGGGTAATAAAGAAAATAAATCACAGCTGCGCAAGCAGTACCGAAAAGAGAGAGCGGATCGATTTATTGCTGATAGTTGGCTCCATATTGTCTCAGCAAAAGAGTTTGAGAATATTACAAATGTTGGTTCATACATCTCATATGAGTTTGAGCCAGAAACTAGTGATCTAAATCAAAGGTTAATCTCTGCTGGTAAAACAGTTTTTCTGCCAAAAGTTATAAAAGATAATGATTTAGCCTGGGTTAAGTGGGATGGAAATAGCTCAAATCTTAAAAAGGTTGGCAAAAGTTATGAACCAATCGGAGATGCAGATATCAATGTAAATCTTGATCTAATAATTGTGCCCGCCTTACATGTTGATCGCGCAGGAAATCGACTAGGCCAAGGTGGTGGATCTTATGATCGCGCGTTGGCAAAAAGTAAGGCTTGGACCATCGCGCTATTACACCGCGGTGAATTAACTAGTGAACCACTTCCAGTTGAGCCTCATGATCAAAAAGTAAAGGCTGCGGCAACTCCTGAGATTATTGTTAGATTTTAATTNGTTAAGGAATCTAAATTTCTAGCCATCACTACGCGTTGAATCTGGTTTGTGCCCTCATAAATTTGAGTTAGTTTGGCATCTCGCATCATGCGCTCAACTGGATAATCACTTACATATCCATAACCACCTAATACCTGCACCGCATCAGTAGTTACCTTCATAGCTACATCTGTGGCAAAGCATTTGCTGGCTGCTGAGAAGAAGGTTAAATCACTTTCTGCTCTTTCACTTTTAACCGCAGCTGCATATGTTAATTGGCGAGCAGCCTCAATCTGCATTGCCATGTCAGCTAACATAAATTGCACTGCTTGAAAATCAAATATTGGCTTACCAAATTGTTGGCGTTCATGGGCATACTTTTTCGCCACATCAAATGCACCTTGAGCAATTCCTAAAGCTTGTGCGGCAATGGTAATTCTGGTGTGATCTAGAGTTTTCATGGCAAGTGAAAATCCACTTCCTATCTCACCTAATCTTCGGTCATCACTGATTTTTACATTATCAAAGTAGACCTCACGAGTTGGTGATCCTCGAAATCCCATCTTTTTCTCATGAGAGCCAAATGAAACTCCTGTATCTGATTTTTCAACAATAAATGCTGAGATTCCTTTTGCACCTTTACTTGGGTCAGTTGATGCGAGAACTGTGTAAAACTCAGAGACCCCCGCATTTGAAATCCATTTCTTACTTCCAGAGATAACCCAACTATCACCATCTTTTACAGCCTTAGTTTTCATAGCAGCCGCATCAGATCCAGCCTCTGACTCAGACAAACAATAAGAAAATCCTTTGCCGGCAGCTAACTGGGTTAAATACTTTTTCTTCTGCTCACTATTGCCAGCAATCATTAAGGGAACTGAACCTAATTTGTTCACAGCTGGAATTAGAGATGATGCACCACAAACTCTTGCTACCTCTTCAATAATTATCACCGCAGCTAATGCATCAGCTCCTTGGCCACCAAATTCAACTGGCACATGTGCTGCAGCAAGCCCGGCAGCTTGCAATGCATCTGCTGCCTCTTGCGGATATCTGGAGTTCTCATCTACATCTTGAGCAAATGGTGCAATCTTTTTTTGAGCGAGCGCACTAACACTTTCCCGCAACGCTTGGTACTCAGGGCCATATAAAGCTGGCATATCAGAACTCATCGACATCCCTATATTCTATTGTGAGTTATCTCGTCGATTTAACTCAGCCAAGTACTGGTTGTAAAGGGCTAAATCATCTTTTTCACCCATGGCAGCTGCTCTATCTGCTGCCCGATCAATACGTGCTGCCTCTTTCTTATCCTGCCTTGTCCATTGAATAAAGGTGGCCAGTAGCGCAAGCAGAATTGGAATCTCACCCATTGCCCAACCAATAGCACCACCTGCTCTTTGATCAGCTAATAAATCAGTGGCCCAAGGTCGCTCTAGTAATGCAAAGTAACCATTATCAAGCAAGGTTGAGGCTGACATTACTGAGATCGAGAAAAATGCATGAATACTCATGGCAGCAAAGATGATGATCACTTTAACGATATGAGGAACTTTGCGCGGCATTGGATCAACACCAATTAGAACTTGGAAAAATAAAATACCTGATAACAAAAAGTGAATTGACATAAAGAAGTGCCCACTATGGCCTTGCATTAGATTGCCAAACAATGGTGTGAAGTAAAGGGCAAATAGTGAGCCATTAAAGATTGCTAGCGCAACAACTGGATGGGTGTAAATCTTTGAAAGTTTAGAGTGCAGCAGCGCGATAAAGCTTCCCCGGATACCTCTTTCTTGCTCATTTCGACCAATAGGTAATGTGCGAAGGGCTAAGGTGATTGGCGCTCCTAAGACAATTCCAATTGGCGCAATCATTCCTAACACCATGTGCGAGAGCATGTGATTAGAAAAAGCAAAGCGGGAGTAAACACCTAAGCCTCCACTGGTTGCAAAATCAATTGCTGATATGCCAAGAGCGAAAGCAATTGTTCTACCTA
>B570J29611_1000175_pt1 | contig 6386 bp, 6 predicted proteins | sample LakMenEpi26Jun09_FD_29611 | JGI IMG/M metagenome (IMG submission 29611)
TCTAACATCAGCAAGTGCTGGTTTGTTATTAGGAATACATTTTGCTGTGTGGATTCCAAGTCTTAGATTTACAACAGTGGCAGCTTCAACAGCAATGGTGGCAACACAACCTGCATGGGCTGCATTAATTGCCAGAATTAGGGGAGAGCGTTTTCCAAATAAAGTTTGGTTTGGAATATTTGTGGCACTATCAGGAGCATTACTACTAACAGGTATTGATATTTCTTTAGATAGAAGAGCAGTTATCGGAGATCTCTTAGCACTCTTAGGTGCAATCTTTGCAGCTTTATATGTAACAGTTGGTCAAAGTGTCCGAACTAAGTTAACGACAGCGCAATACACAGTTATTGCATATTCTTCAGCTGCTTTAGCGCTTCTTGTTTTAGCAATTGGTGTGGGAACCAATTTAACTGGATTTAGTAGACAAGCTTGGTTTTATATCTTTTTACTAACCTTGTTAGCTCAAATTCTGGGTCACACATTGTTCAACATAACTTTGAGATCGCTATCTGCAACAGTTGTTAGCATGGGAATTCTTTTTGAAATGCCTGGCTCAACAATTATTGCTGCTATCGCAATTGGACAAATTCCNCCTTGGCAAACTTTGCCTGCAATTACCTTATTAATGGTGGGAATGTTTTATGTTGTTACTGGGTATAAAACTAAATAGATTTTAAAAACGTATCTAATTCAATTGCTGTTTTGTCTGGAAGTTCTCGTGCTGGAGAATGTGCTGCCCCAATAATCTCAACAAAATTAGCCTTAAGTGATATGGCCATTTCTTGTTGCTCACTTCTAGGCCAAGCATCGTCATTTTCTCCACGTAACACCAAAACTGGTAATTTATGATTTTCTAAGGTTTGCTTAAGTTTATTTGTCACATTTTCAACATTCATTAATAACTCAGACATAACNTTAAGTGACAAAGGATTGGTATTTAGCCATCGNTGTTTGCGCCATTTTCTAACAGGTTTAGAAAAACTTTGTTTTCGTAAAATTGTTAAAGTAACAGTTTTNACAAACCAAATGAAAGCTAAACTTCTTCCTTTTTCAACCGCTTGCACTAAAGCTGGAAGGCCACCCCAATTTTCTTTGGGCAATGGACCCGTCCCACTACACATTAAAGTAATTGAGGCAAAGGACTGAGGAGATGTGCTTGCTCCATATTGGGCCACAAGTCCACCAAAGGAATGTCCAACAAGATGAACTGGTTCAGATAAAGAATTTGCAATATCAATTACATCTTGGGCAAAACTTTCTAAAGTNAAATCTTCTTCTTTATTTGATCCATAACTTGATGGCTGACCATGCTGATCAATGGCAATGCAATGCCAGCCAAGAGAAGAAAGAATTGGCATTGCTGCCACAAAATCTTCTCGGCTACCACTCCAACCTGGAATAAAAATAATGGTGCCAGCATGAATTGCTTCAGGCTCAGAAACAAGAGCCCCAATAACATTCTTGGTTGAAATAAATTTTTGTTCTCGAATACCAGCAGGATTTACTAAAAGCTGTTCTTGCATTTTATTAACCTGCAAAACCAACTCTTCTTTGTTCTGAAGCACCGATTTCAACAAAAGCTAGGCTCTCACCTGGAACTAGAATTTTTCTACCCTTTTCATCAACCAATGACAATAATGTCTTATTTTTAACAGCAGATTCGATTTCTTTGGTTATTTCATCAGCAGTTGCTGCTGTTTCAAAGACTATTTCTCTAGAGCTATTTTGAACACCAATTCTTACTTCCATTGCCTCAGGGCTCCTAGTTATTTAATTCGGTTATCTAAGACTATTGCCAATGCGAGGGTTTTGCATCCTCCCGGCTATTTCCAAGACATGCCTAGGCAGAGTAATCTCATGCCTACCAAAAGTAGCGAAAGGGCAGTGTCTCCAAATGAGTGGATCAATCAAACAATCAGCAGATGCTCCGTTAAAAGTTTCTCAATTAGAGGCCGATATCAAATCAGGAAAAATTGACACCGTCGTTGTTGGCGTAACTGACATGCAAGGTCGCTTGCAAGGTAAAAGAGTTCACGCACCATTCTTTTTAAAAGACACCATGGGACATGGAACTGAAGGTTGTAATTATTTGTTAGCAGTTGATGTTGATATGAACACTGTTGGTGGATATGCAATGTCATCTTGGGATTCAGGTTATGGCGACATGGTTATGGCACCTGACTATGACACCTTGAGATACATTCCCTGGCTTCCTGGAACAGCAATGGTTTTAGCTGATTTACAAAAACTTGATCACACAGATGTTTACGCATCACCAAGACAAATTTTGATCAAACAAATCAATAGATTAAAAGAATTAAAGCTTATTCCTTATGTTGGAACAGAATTAGAATTTATTGTTTTCAAAGATTCATTTGAAGAAGCATGGGATAAGGGTTACCAAAACTTAATCCCAGCAAACCAATACAACGTTGATTACTCATTGNTGGGTACCACAAGAGTTGAAGGATTATTAAGAGCAATCCGCTTAGGAATGGATGGTGCTGGTTTAGAAGTTGAATCAGCAAAGGGTGAATGTAATCTTGGTCAGCACGAAATTGCATTTAGATTTAAGGATGCATTAACAACTGCTGATAATCATGTTGTTTACAAACTAGGNTCAAAAGAAATCGCTTCAGCTCAAGGCATGTCTTTAACATTCATGGCTAAATTCAATGAACGTGAAGGAAACTCTTGCCACATTCATTTATCTGTTAGAGGACTAAATGATGAACCAGTTATGGCAGATGCAAAAGATCCACAAGGATTAAGTGCGCTGGGTAAATCATTTATCGCAGGTCAATTGAAATACATGCGAGAAATGACACTATTTTTTGCCCCAAATATAAATTCTTATAAGCGCTATGTTGAAGGCTCATTTGCTCCAACTGCCATGAAGTGGGGTAGAGACAACAGAACTTGTGCGATTCGCTTAGTTGGAAATGGGCATTCACTTCGTTTCGAAAACAGAGTTCCCGGAGGAGATGTAAATCCATACTTGGCTGAAGCTGCAATGATTGCTGCAGGAATTGCCGGTATTGAAGAAAACCTAACTTTGGAACCAGCATTTGAAGGCAATGCTTATGTGTCAGATGCAGTAAGAGTTCCTTCAACACTAGCTAAGGCAACAGAGCTTTGGGATAAGAGTGAATTTGTGACCAAAGTTTTTGGTAGCGAAGTTAAAGCTCACTACTTGAACATGGCTAAAGTAGAACTNGCTTCATTCGATAAAAGTATTACTGATTGGGAAAGATTCCGCAGTTTCGAAAGAATGTAATACAAAGTATTACTTAAAAGGAGTTAAATTAAATTGACCGCGCTTCATGATGTAATTTCACCAATCACCGAGAAGAAAATAACTGCTGTTCCTGCCCTTAGTGCTGAAGAAACAGTGGCAGCAATTACTAAAGCACAAAAAGCTTTTGAATCTTGGAAAAAAGTTGCCCCAGGAGATCGAGCCAAGCTACTAAGAAACTTTGCCTCACTGGTTGAAAAAAATATTGAAGTATTAGCAAAACTAGAAGTTGAAAACGCAGGTCACACCATTGGTAATGCTCGTTGGGAAGCTAACAACGTTGTTAACGTTTTGAATTATTACGCAGGTGCACCAGAAAGATTGTTTGGTCGACAAATTCCTGTGCCNGGTGGAGTAGATATAACTTTTAGAGAAGCAATTGGGGTAGTTGGAATTATTGTGCCGTGGAATTTCCCAATGCCAATTGCAGGTTGGGGTTTTGCTCCAGCACTAGCTGCTGGTTGCACAGTTGTTTTGAAACCCGCTGAAGTTACCCCTTTAACAGCTATGAAATTGGCTGAACTTGGATTAGAAGCAGGACTTCCAGAAAACGTTTTCCAAGTTCTCACAGGTTCTGGTCGAATTGTGGGCGAAACAATTGTGCAAGATCCAAGAGTAAGAAAAATTGTTTTCACAGGTTCCACTGAAATTGGCACACAAATTATGGCCAAATGTGCACCTAATGTAAAAAGAGTTACTTTGGAATTAGGTGGCAAATCTGCCAACGTCATATTTGCTGATTCAGATTTAGAAAAAGCTGCCGCCAGTGCACCTGGTGCAGTTTTTGATAACGCTGGTCAAGATTGTTGTGCTCGATCAAGAATTCTTATTGAAAAGAAAGCATTCGATAAATTCATGCCTCTGTTAGAACAATCAGTAAAGGCATTTAAATGTGCTGATCCAAATTTAGATACAACAGAAATGGGTCCACTTATTACTTCTGCACACAGAGACAAAGTTGCCTCTTATGTTGAAGAATCCTTAGTGGCATTTAGAGGAACTGCCCCAACTGGTGCAGGATTTTGGTTTCCGCCAACTGTTATGCACATAACAGATAGAAAACATAAATCATTAAGTGAAGAAATTTTTGGTCCAATTGTTTCAGTGGTTACTTTCGAAGATGAAGCAGATGCTATTGGCTTAGCTAATGATTCAGAGTTTGGATTAAGTGGATCAATCTGGACAAACAACGGAGCAAAAGCGTTAAGAGTTGCCAGAGGAATAGAAAGTGGAAACCTTTCTGTTAACTCACACTCATCAGTTAGATATTGGACTCCATTTGGAGGATTTAAAAAATCAGGTTTGGGACGCGAACTAGGTCCAGATGCACTAAACGCGTTTACCGAAGAAAAGAACGTATTTATTAATACAGATATATAAGGAGAAAATATCTTGAAAAGATTAGAAGGCAGAGTTGCCACCATTACCGGTGGAGGATCTGGTTTAGGAAAAGCAACAGCTATTCGTTTTGCATCAGAGGGTGCTCACGTTGTTATTGCTGACATGGATGAAAAAAGTGGTCAAGCAGTAGCAACAGTAGCAACCGAAGTTAATGGCACATTTATTAAATGTAACGTTGCCGATAAAGCAAGTGTGGACAACATGTTTGCTGAAACATTCAAAAAGTTTGGCAAAATTGATATTGCTTTTAATAACGCAGGTATTTCTCCACCTGATGATGATTCAATTTTGACTACAGAAATTGAAGCATGGGACAAAGTTCAACTAGTTAATTTGACTTCTGTTTATCTGTGCTGCAAAGCAGTATTGCCATACATGCTAAAAGCTAAAAAAGGTTCCATTATTAACACTGCTTCATTTGTAGCAACACTTGCTGCGGCAACTTCACAAATTGCATATACGGCTTCCAAAGGTGGAGTATTAGCAATGACACGTGAACTTGGTGTGCAATTTGCTCGCGAAGGAGTTCGAGTTAACGCTTTATCTCCAGGACCAGTAAATACTCCTTTGTTACAAGAATTATTTGCTAAAGATAAAGAAAGAGCTCAACGTCGCCTTGTTCATATTCCAATGGGACGTTTTGGTGAAGCTTCTGAAATTGCTGCAGCTGTGGCGTTTCTAGCAAGTGATGATTCATCATTTATCACCGCATCAAATTTCTTAGTTGATGGTGGAATTACTGGAGCTTACGTAACTCCACTTTAAACAGAAAGAAAAAAGCTAATAAGTGCTTATCGATTACTTCGGTAAGCACTTGCTGCATTTATAAGGGCAACAAATAATCTTTTATCTTCATCCATTTCAGGATGCCATTGCACACCTAAATGAAATTTTCTACTTGGATCTTCTAAAGCTTCAATAGTTTCATCTTCAGCCCAACCAGTAATAGTTAAAGAGCCTGGATTATCAACAGCTTGATGATGAGAAGAATTAACNACCATTTCAGTTCCAACAATGGAAGCAACTAGCGAGTTAGCTTCAAATCTTGCTTTATGTCGAGAAAATTTGGCAGGAGCTGGTCTGTGATCAAGTTTTGTCACATCAGGAAGATGTTGAATTAATGATCCACCTTCAGCAACAGCCATTATTTGTACTCCTCGACAAATGCCAAGAATTGGCAAACCAATTTCTTTGGCACTTTTATAAAGACTTACTTCACCTGCATCACGACTTTCTCTAGGCTTATCAGCTGTGTCATGAGGATTTTGTTTATATAAACGTGCATCAACATCAGCACCACCAGCAATAATTAATCCATCTAAATTGTTTACAACATGACCACCATTTTGATCTGGGGGAAGAATTACTGCTCGTCCTCCAGCATTAGTTACAGAACTTACGTATTCAAATGGCAAAACTGCCGCAGTGATATCCCAAGCACCCCACTTGGCAGGTTCGACGTAGCAAGAAATTCCGATTACAGGTGAGTTCATAAAGAGGAGTCTGGCAGGTACTTCCTTCTAGGGTCGTTATTGGGGAAAAATGGCTATATATATGACCCAAGTGGTGAGCGTGAATTATGAGGCTCATAGACTCGTGATTCGGTTATTCAAAAAGCTGACGTTAAGAGAGGTATGGCAAAAGAAGGCGCCATTGAGCTTGAAGGCACCATTGCTGAAACTCTTCCCAA
>B570J29611_1000186_pt1 | contig 6228 bp, 7 predicted proteins | sample LakMenEpi26Jun09_FD_29611 | JGI IMG/M metagenome (IMG submission 29611)
CTGACTTTGTCTTAGTGGCATTTCCAATGCTGGCAATTTTTGTGGCAACTATTTCCATCACCCTTGGCTCATACGCGCGACTGGTTTTACTTGATTCAACCATTGAAGGTGCAAGGTTTGCCGCGCTAGCAGATCAGGACATAGCTTCTGGAATCACAAAGACCAAGCAATTAGTAGCTGCTGCTCTAGGACCTGGCATGCGCGTAGATGTTGCAGGAAGCGTTTCAAGGTTCGGAAGCGTTGAGTCAGTGAGACTTGTCTCAACGCTAGGCATCAATCTAATTCCCGGTCGCAACTTTCTGAGCGCATCCTCGGTGGCAACTCGTGAGAACGAGTACTAGTTCAGCATCCGAGCAAGGCTCGGCAATGGTAGATCTGATTGGCTTCGGTGTCTTACTGCAGATACCAATTTTGATGTTCGCAACGTTTGCAGTTTCACTTCAGCAGCAAAGCTTTGCTGTGGAGTCAATTGCAAGGCACGCATTGCGAGCTCACTCTCTATGGCCCGTAAACCAGAGCACTCAAGAAGTTGTTGCCACTATCGCAAAAGATTTTGGTCTCTTAGCCGATCAAGTCAGTTGGAATATCTCATGCACTCCAAATTCCAATTGTTTGGAACCAAACACCACAGCTCAAATCGAGGTTAGGTATGGGCAGTTGGTTGCCTACGCAAGTTCACGATTTTGATTCCAGCGAACGTGGATCACTCGCTCCGTTAGGAATTGGGTTAGCTATGCTTTCGCTAACACTGGTTCTAGGAATCCTCGCCGCGGCAAGTCTTTACCTAACGGAGCGAAGGCTAACTACAGTTGCCGAGTCAACAGCCCTTGCGGTACTGATCGATGCCAAAGGAAATCTTGCGCAACCGCTTGCCCCAATGGCTTCAAGGTGGCTTGAATCACAACCGCTTCGAGGTCTATTCCAAGTTGAGCTAGTGGACGTCAGTTCTATAGACCAACGAAGCGTTCGAGTTAGGTTATGCAGCAGTTCAAGACCGATTTTTGAAAACTACATGTTTTCTGAAATTGGCAGAGTCTGCTCTGAAGCTTTGGCCCGGCGCGGAAGATAGCGGTGGGCCATGGCGGCCCCAACTATCCCGGCACCGGTGAGGGTGAACATCGCTGTTGCCAACCCAAATACTGCAGTGACTAGTGAGATCACAATTGGGGTGGAGGCAACTCCAGCATCAACTAGAAGACGATATGAGGCAAGGAATTCATTTCTTTCACCCTTTGGCGCTAGATCAGAACCGATGACCAAAATGATTCCACTTCCAACACCATTCGCAAGTGACATAACNAGAGCNACCGCGAGGAATGTCGTCGCGTCNGTTGNAAACGTTAGTAGTGAAAANGTAAAGGAAAGTCCAAGCAAAGTTGGAAGAGCTGACCATCTTCTTCCAAAACGATCCATGATTTGTCCAGAAGTGTATGACAGCGCAAGATCGAGAGCTCCTGCAATACCCATGTATAGCGCGGTAGCTGCTGGCGATAGACCAATATGCAAGGCCCAAAGCGGAAGTCCAACAATCCGTGCAGTTCTAAGACCGCCCATAATCGCAGACACAACACCCAATGTCGCTAACTTTTTGGATTCTCTTTTTGCAACCATCCAGGTTGCCCCTGGTTTAGTTCCGGGAGTGTTTGGCATTAGATCTGGCTTCACGAAAACTAGAACAAGGGCGGCCAGGGCACAAAAGATAACGGCATTCCAATACACCGCCCTTACATCAAAAAGAGTAATAAGAAGTGCGCCAATCATCGGCCCAAAAAAGTGCCCTGCCCGGAACACTCCTCCAAGAATCGAAAGCGATCGTGCTCGATGCGAATAGGGGACGGCTTCTGTGAGAAATGAATGTCTAGCTAAGGCAAATACTGAAACGCTCGCACCGAGTAAGAACATTCCTAAACCCAGCATCCACAAACTCGTTGACAGNAANGAGACAAATACACCAACGCTTCCAACTGCAGCGGCGGAAAGCATTGCCCTGCGTTCCCCGATTGCGTTGATTAGTTTGGCTGCGGGAATATCCGCTACCAGTGTGCCAACCATGACTAGTCCAGTGATGATTCCTGCGGTTGGAAGGCTCGCTCCAAGCGCCTGAGCACTGGCAGGAATGATTGGGAGCAGGCTACCTTCGGCAATGCCAAACAACAGTGATGGGGTGAATACTGGAAAGCTCAAGCTCGATATCTTGAAGTCCTTGGTGTTTGCGGGCACCTGACAATTATGCTCCTGACTTAGACTTGTGAAATCATGTCGGAACTAGATCTAGCAACTGAAATAAAGACGCTTCGGCAACTGTTTGCAACCATCAAAGAAGTCATAAACCCCGTTGCCTTGCAGTTGGAAGTGAACTCGCTGCGAGAGCAGGCTTCAGCTGGCGACCTCTGGGATGACCCAGTTCGCGCCTCAAAGATCACATCTTCGCTGTCCAGATCGCAGGACAAACTCGACATGATTGTTTCGGTTGAGGCGCGAGTAAATGACCTAGAGGTATTGATTGAAATGGCTAACGATGCCTCTGATACTGCGACCAAGACCGAAGCAAAAAAGGAATTGGCAGATCTTCAAAAGCTAGTTGGAGAACTGGAGATTCAGACCCTGCTAAGTGGGGAATACGACTCTCGCTCAGCTGTNGTGACGATTCGAAGCGGNGCNGGTGGAGATGACGCAACCGACTTTGCTGAAATGCTTATGCGGATGTACATCCGCTACTGCGAACAAAAAAAGTATCCGGTGCAAGTTCTGGATATCTCTCATGCNGAGGGTGCAGGAATNAAATCCGCGACCTTTGAGATTGATGCNCCTTATGCCTATGGCTCGNTATCGGTNGAAGCAGGAACTCATCGCCTAGTTCGNATGAGTCCTTTCAATGCGGCTGGAAAGCGCCAAACTTCTTTCGCAGCGGTTGANATTGTNCCNTTGGTTGAGCAGACCGAAGCAATCGAGATTCCAGATGCGGACATTCGAGTNGATGTCTTTCGCTCATCCGGACCTGGGGGNCAGTCGGTAAACACGACCGACTCCGCTGTGCGTATTACTCACTTGCCTACTGGAACTGTTGTTAGTTGCCAGAACGAGAAGAGTCAGATTCAGAACAAGCAGGCTGCCATGCGAGTTTTGCAATCACGTCTTTTGGAAGTTCGTAGGCGTGAAGAAGAAGCTACCAAAAAGCAGTTAGCTGGAGATGTCAAAGCATCCTGGGGAGAGCAGATGCGAAGCTACGTTCTAGCTCCTTATCAAATGGTGAAAGATCTAAGAACCGAATACGAAGAGAACAACCCACAGTCGGTATTTGATGGGGGACTCGATGGATTTATAGCCGCGGGAATCCGTTGGAGAATGCGNTCTCCCGCTTAGGCTGGAGACACAATGATTAGCGTTCAAAACGTCACCAAAAAATACAAGGGCACCCCAAGACCCGCGCTTGACCAGGTGAGCCTGGAAATTGAAAAAGGCGACTTCGTGTTTCTAGTTGGTGCCTCCGGCTCTGGTAAATCCAGCCTCATGAGNCTGATGCTTCGNGAAGACATNCCAAACTCCGGTTCTGTTCATGTCCTTGGAGAAAACCTTGTTGGCCTTCCTGCAAGACGNGTNCCNTTCTTTCGCCGCAAGCTCGGAGTGGTGTTTCAGGATTTTAGNCTTCTTCCAAACAAAACCGTTGCTCAGAATGTTGCCTTCAGCCTTGAGGTAATTGGAAAATCCCAAGGCTTTATCCAAGAAGCTGTTCCAGATGTTTTGAGATTGGTTGGATTAGCCGAGAAAGCAGACCGGCTTCCTAGTGAACTTTCCGGTGGTGAGCAGCAGCGTGTTGCTCTGGCAAGAGCGATTGTGAACAAACCTGCAATCTTGCTAGCGGATGAGCCAACTGGAAACTTGGACCCGACCACAAGCGAGGAAATCATGGCATTGATTAACTCAATCAATTTGGCCGGGACAACCGTCGTGATGGCAACTCACGATCGATCGATTGTGGACAAGATGCAACGTCGCGTTGTTGAGCTAAGTCAAGGTCAAATCATTCGCGATCAGACAAGCGGCGGCTACGGAGTGCGGGCTTAGTTATGCGTTTTGGATTTATGTTCTCTGAGGTAAGTCAAGGCCTTCGCAGAAACATCGCCATGGTCATCAGCATTATTCTGGTGACTTTTATTTCTCTGACATTTGTCGGAACCGCTTCACTGCTGCAGCTCCAAATTGGCCAGATGAAAAACTACTGGTACGACAAAGCTCAGGTTGCTATTTATCTCTGCACCGATGTTTCTCCGGAAGCAACTTGCCCAAGGGGTGAAGCGTCCGAAGATGTAAAGACAGAAGTTCAGGAAAGACTTGATTCACCCACGCTTACCCCATTTATTGAAGAGTATTACTTCGAAGATCACGATCAGGCTTATGCAAACTTTCAAGAGCAATTTTCTGGAAACGCTGTAGCTCAGTACGTTCGGGCGGAGCAATTGAATGAGACCTATTGGGTGAATCTATTTGATCCGAACCAGTCTCAAATCATCACTGAGAGTTTTACAGGCCTTGCTGGAGTTGAAGAGGTTAGGGATCAACGCAGCTATCTTGATCAAATTTTCAACATTTTGAACATAGCTTCGCTAGCTGCGATTTCAATTGCATCGCTGATGCTGGTTTCAAGCGTTCTTTTGATCTCAACGACAATTCGGCTTTCGGCTTTTTCTAGAAGAAGAGAGCTCGGAATCATGCGCCTGGTTGGCGCTAGCAATTTCTCGATTCAGTTGCCTTTTATTCTCGAGGGTGTGGTTGCCGCACTGATAGGAAGCCTGCTGGCGGCTGGAGCAGTTTTGGGCCTCGTTGCGTTCTTTGTTCAGGGGTTCCTGGCCGAAAGACTTCCTTTTACTAGCTTTGTGAGTATCAGCGATGGCATGCTTGTAGTTCCGCTATTAATCGCAGCCGGCGTTGTGTTGGCTGCGGTGGCTTCGGGTCTTGCGATCCGTCGCTACTTAAAAATCTAGGAGTCGATCGTGCCGAGAGAGCGTGGCCAGCAGGTTGTGGCCACCAATCGTAAAGCCCGTCACGACTATCACATCGAAGATGTCTTTGAAGCAGGCATTGTTCTAACCGGAACAGAAGTGAAGTCGTTGCGGGCCGGTCGCGCATCCCTGGTGGATGGATATGCCACCGTCGAGCGGGGCGAAGCATGGCTCGAGAATGTTCACATCCCCGAGTACTCTCAGGGAAACTGGACCAATCACTCAACTAGACGTCGAAGGAAACTTCTGTTGAACCGAGTTGAGATTGATAAGTTGACCGGAAAAATCAAGGAGTCTGGATTTACGCTCGTTCCAATCTCGATTTACTTCAAAGATGGCAAAGCAAAGGTTGAAATAGCTCTAGCCAAGGGTAAGAAGGATTACGACAAGAGGCATGCCCTGAAAGAGCAACAGGATAAGCGCGAGGCAGCTAGGGCCGTGTCTACCAAGGGCAAGGAATGGTAGTTCTTCCCTTTGTCTTATCTTCGGGTTAGACTGAGAGGCTGTTGAAAGACAGTTTGATAACTAAACATGGGGATGATCGGTTTCGACGGTACTTGCCGAAACTGAATGAAGCGGGTCGAGAATGCAGAGTTATCTCGTTAACGTCCTCTGCAAACTATAGGTGCCAAATCAAACCGCACCGACTTCGCCCTAGCTGCATAAGCTAGCCTCGAGGTCCGTCAGCCTAAATCTGATTTCGTTTTAGGTCCTGGCGTCATTTAGAAATCTTGCTGGGTAGCTACGCCTTAGGGCTACTTGGGACTTTTACTCAGGCTGGGCTCGTCGGTTAGGTCGCTTCAAGCTTTGACCGGAGTCGAGTAAAACAGCATTGAAGATACACCCGTAGAAGAGTCAGAATCCAAATATCGGACGGGGGTTCAATTCCCCCCATCTCCACCATGTTCAATAAAGCCCAGGGATTTCCTTGGGCTTTATTGCATTGCTAAAGGCAATGAACCTCTCTTTTCAAGTAAATTAACACCCAGAGCTTCATTTATCGAACTGGAAGTAAGCAAGATCTGACCATGGAACAATTCACCAGCAATTGCCTGAACTTGGGTTTCAAGCTTCCGATCGGAGACTTGCATGTCTAAGCCCGTTATAGCCGTAGTCGTACCTTCTTATAAGGTGACATCTCACGTTGTGCAGACCCTGTCAGAGATTGGCAAGGAAGTTTCTTACATCTTCGTCGTTGACGACGCTTGCCCATACGGTTCAGGAAAGC
>B570J29611_1000187_pt1 | contig 6225 bp, 5 predicted proteins | sample LakMenEpi26Jun09_FD_29611 | JGI IMG/M metagenome (IMG submission 29611)
AAAAAAACACCAAGCCAATAGGGTGGCTTGGTGTTTTTGGAAAACTAGTTTCTAGCAATCCTTCTTGCGTAGACAATGCCTAGTGCACCAAGCATCATTAGTGCAACTGCGATTGCAAAGAGATTTGACTTTGTTCCTGTGTCTGCAAGCATTGGGATTGTTGGACCTGCAAGGACAATTCTTAGTGTGCTTGGTGAACCAAGACCAATGTGGGCAATAGTAAGAGTTGAAATCTCGGCTGAAGGCCTTACCCACGCGCTCACACCCACTTCTTCGCCAACCTCACTGTTAACGAGATATACGTCGTTAGCATTCTTGGTCACCAAAGGAAGATCCTTTGGGTCGTCGACGTCTTCGCAGATTGTCGGGATGTTCTTATCGGTGTCGCACATGTTGAAACCGATTGGATTTGCAGAACCAACAATTTCGTCTCCAGTAAGTGCGCTGTCGTCAGCTGATTTCGCTGAGATAGTTGCTGAGTCAAGATCCAGATCGGCTATAACAACGCCTAGGGAGTCGGCAGGAACCGGTGACTCGAATGTGATTGTGGTAGTAGCTGAGGCAAGATCAGAAGTTACAGAAACTCCCGTGCGCAGGAAGTTGTTAGTCGTTGAGGAGCCATTGGAACCAAATAACGCACCAAAAGGAGTTCCTGCAGAAATCCACTCTTCAGAGGTGTCTCTGATTTCAACTTCGTTGTATTGAGAGCCGACATCGCTAAACACGGTTTCATAGGTAGCACTTGGAATAGTGGTACCAGCAAAAGAAATAGTTCCACTGTAAGAACCTGATTCAGAATTGAGTACTGGTTCAGACCAAACACCGTAATCGGAACCACTTACAGCAAGCCCAGGGGCTACCGCAGACATCGCTAAAACCAAAGATGCAACGGCTATTGACAGCTTACGGGACACGTTTCTTCTATTCATTTACAGTGTCCCTTTAGTTTTTAGTTGGAGCTTTGGTTTTTAGTTTTGGGGCCGACCAGGGGACTCGAACCCCTAACCCTCGCATTACAAGTGCGATGCGCTACCAATTGCGCCAGGTCGGCTAGGACACTTTGGTCCGAACAAAAGTTTATCGTTGATTTTGAGTCTGTTTTGCAGTTTTTTGTAAAAAGAAACCGGCTTCCCAGATATTGGAAAGCCGGTTGCTTGTAATTCCTAGGAACTAGTCTTTAGCCTCGTACTTTACCTTTAGCACTGATGAGGTGAAAGGTCCGTACTCTTCGCCACTTACGATTGCACGGTACTGGAACTCGCCAACTTCATCCTTCACAAGTGCGAAACCAACGCTACTTGAGCCCTTGCTAGCTGTGATCTTACGGAACTGAGTCCATGAACCACCAGGTGCAAGTTCTTCAATGACTATGTCGAAGGTTTCGATGGTGGCATCTGACAGGTCTAAGTCGCCTACTACGTTGGCACGTTCGCCAACTTTGTAAACACCAGTCTCGCCAGTTGCTGAGCGAAGGACAACCTGCTTTGCGCCTTCAGCTGCACAGGCAGACAATGTGATTGCGATTACTGCTGCGATTACTGCTGCAAATATTGATTTCTTCAAGATCGTTTCCTTAGTTTGATGTTTTCTTTTGGTGGGTGGTGAAGAACTGAGCAAATCTAGCAGGGTTCACTAGATCCTCGGCCTTGCCTCCCCAGTCATAAACATTTCCATTTACTAGAACGTAAGGAGTTCCGCGAGGGATTTCCTTACCTGTCACAGCTGGCTGGCTGAATGCTTCAGCAGTTCTGTTTTCGATGTATTTGCCATAACGCTTCTGATCGATACAAGTGTTCATCTCGTCGTTGATTTCAACTCCAGCGCTCTTCAAGGTTTCCTTTAGATCTGAATCAGAAGGACCAGGGGTGTTTTCCTGAGGCTGGTTTGTGTATAGCGCTGTGTTCACATCGTAGAACTTGTCTGGCTGTGAATTAGCAACACAAAGAGCTGCGTTGGTTGATCTAGAAGAGTAGTTGTTTAGTGACTGTCCATCCAAGAATGAAATTGGGTGGTATTCAACTGTTGCTAGACCTGACTCAACCCAAGCCTTAATCTGGCTGGCGTTAGGGTCCTTGAACAATTTACATACTGGACATTGGTAGTCCTGGTAGATAACAATCTGGTTGCCCTTTTTAGCTTCTGCTGATGTCACTGGCAGAAGATCCTCACCAAGCAAAACACCACCTAGCGCGGTTGTGTTAGCTGGAACCTTTTTAGCGTTTTCAGCATTGGTGTTAGTTGTGTTTGAGAATGCGAAAACAGCAGCAACAACTCCTGCAACAACAGCAACGATTCCGACAGTCAGCCCAACTGAGAGCAGTAAGCGCTTGAGCTTGTCGCCCTTAGCCTTCTTTTCTCTAAGTTCGCGAGCCTTTGCTCTTGCCTGTTCACGTTGTTCCGATCTGGTTGGACGCGGAGTCTGGGACATATTCTTCACCTCTGGTTGTTTATGGTCAGATTGGGTAAATACCCAAAAGCATAGGTTTTCTAGTCTAAACGACTCCTAGGCAATGTAATAATAGGAGAAGCCTTGGCACCCGCCTAGGCCACTAATTCACTACGGATCGTGCGGCTCGTTCCTGCCGCTGAAGGAGTAATACCATGGCATCAGTGACTTTTGAAAAAGCCACAAGGATCTACCCGGGCGGAACTCGCCCAGCAGTTGACCAAGTTGAGTTGACTGTCAAGGACGGAGAATTTCTAGTTCTCGTCGGTCCATCAGGTTGTGGAAAGACCACAACTCTACGTATGCTAGCTGGCCTTGAAGAGGTCAACGAAGGTCGCATCTTGATCGGTGACCGCGACGTAACTCAGGTTCCACCAAAGGACCGCGACATNGCGATGGTTTTCCAAAACTACGCGCTATACCCACACATGACTGTTTCAGAAAACATGGGCTTCGCTCTNAAGATTGCCGGTGTCAAGAAAGAAGAGCGTGCAGCACGTGTTCTAGAGGCTGCAAAGCTTTTGGATCTAGAGCCATACCTAGACCGTAAGCCAAAGGCACTTTCTGGTGGTCAGCGTCAGCGTGTTGCTATGGGTCGTGCGATTGTTCGTAAGCCAGAAGTATTCCTTATGGATGAGCCACTATCAAACCTTGATGCGAAGCTTCGTGTTGCAACTAGAACTCAGATTGCTTCACTTCAGCGTCGTCTAGGTGTTACAACTGTTTATGTAACTCACGATCAGGTTGAAGCTATGACCATGGGTGACAGAGTTGCTGTATTGAAGGACGGTGTTCTTCAGCAGGTTGATACTCCTCGCGCTCTATACGAAACTCCAGCTAACGTATTCGTTGCTGGCTTCATCGGTTCTCCTGCGATGAACCTAATGACACTAAAGATNTCTGCAGGTGGAGTTAAGTTCGGCAACACAACCTTGAAGATCAANGCAGCAGTTCTGGCTAAGACCAAGGAAAAGTCAATCACTGTTGGTCTTCGTCCAGAAGATCTAGTGATCTCTAAGAAAGATGGCATCCAGGTTGAGATCGACGTTATCGAAGAGCTAGGTGCAGATGCGTTCCTTTACGGTTCAGCTGTAATCGAAGGCAAAAAGACCGACGTCATCGCTCGTATCGGGTCAATTAGCTCACTACGCTCAGGTGACAAGGTTTACCTAAAGCCTCAGGGTGGAATCACTCACCTATTCGATGTAACCACTGGTCTTCGTCTAAACAACGATGCCCCAGCGGCTGCCAAGAAGACTGCAGCTACACCAGCTGCGAAGAAGCCAGCAGCTAAGAAGCCAGCAGCTAAAAAGGTTGCTGCCAAGAAGNCTGCTGCAAAGAAGCCAGCAGCTAAAAAGACTAAGTAGTTCAATAAAGAGAAATGCCCCGGCCAATAGGTCGGGGCATTTCTTTGTTTAAGTGTTTATTTGATGTTCTTGATTCTGGCCTTAGAGACTTCATAGAGAGCAACTGAGGCTGCAATACCTGCGTTTAGAGATTCGGTGTCTCTAGCAATTGGAATAGAAAGAATTGCATCACAGTTTTCTTGAACCAGTCTTGAAAGGCCTTTGCCTTCGCTACCAATCACTAGAAGAAGTGGCTCATTACCTAGCTTGAATGTTGGTAGAGACATGTCTCCTCCCCCATCAAGACCAACGACGAATAGTCCACGCTTCTGGAACTCTTTGATGGTTGCGTTTAGGTTGGCAGCGAGTGCTACTGGAACTCTTGATGCAGCTCCAGCTGATGTCTTCCATGCAGATGCTGTAACACCAACAGATCTTCTCTGCGGAACGATTACACCCTGGCCACCAAATGCAGCAACGGATCTAATGATTGCTCCTAGGTTNCTAGGNTCNGTNATTCCATCGAGTGCAACTAGTAGTGGCTTTTGACCTCTAGCCAGAATCTTGTCTAGTAGTTCACTTGGGTGCTGGTAGTTATAAGGAGGAACTTGAAGAGCAATGCCTTGGTGAACTGCATCGTGACCAGTCATACGATCCATCTCAGGACGAGTAACTTCACCAACGGAAATACCTCTGGCGTTAGCTAAAGAGATTGCTTCCTTGACTCGGTCATCCATTTCAATTCGAGCAGCGATGAACAGCGAGGTTGCTGGGACCTTTGCTCTTAGCGCTTCAAGTACTGAGTTACGACCTGAAAGCACTTCACCGGATTCAGCAGCCTTCTGCACTCTTCTGCCTGAACGAGCTGCTCCACCTGCGTTGCCTGCTGTTCTTGAACCAGGTGCTAGGAACTCACCCTTCTTAGTTGTTAGAGCTGATCCCGGCTTTGCTTTAGCAACCCTTGGGGTCACCGCAGCTTTGCGCTCTCTAAGCGCTTTAGCTTTAGCAGCTGGGTGATACTTACGGTCTTCAGCTTTAGGGGTTGGNCCACGACCTTCGAGAGCCTGACGGCCTTTGCCTCCGGTGCCAACCTTAGGTGCTCCTTTAGAGCCACCCTTCTTAGCCTTTGCTGCGCCTGGACGGCCTGGTTTCCTAGCCATTAAAACTCCACATCGTTACATCTTTCATGTCTTTGAGCGTTACGCCCAACTCTTCTAACTCAAGCCTGATCTGATCTGCTCGAGCAAAGTCTTTAGCCATTTTGGCTGCTTGTCTTTGTTGGATTAGGTCTTCAACCTGCTTAGACAATTCTTCACTAATTAGTGGTTCTTGGTAGGCAAATGTCAGGCCTAATACATAAACCATAGCTTTGACTTGTTCAACACAGTCAGAAAGCTTTGCCTCATCATTGCTATCAAAAGCAGTGTTTCCTGCTCTAACTCTCTCATGGATTACAGCAAGTGCACCCGGAACATTTAGATCGGAGTCCATAGCCTCTTTGAACTCAGTAGGCAGAGACCGCATATCTATGTGTAACTGCTTAGTATCAGTTGTTCTTTTCAAGAAGCCAGTAATGCGATCAAGTGCTGCTTGAGCATCTCTTATTGATGATTCTGAGTAGTCCAAGTTAGATCTGTATTGAGCAGATAGGAGCCAATACCTAATTGCTCCCCAGCTACCAGCCTTGGTGAGATCTTCTACTGAAATACCGTTGCCTAAGCTCTTCGACATCTTGTTTCCATTGATTGTTACTAGGGCATTGTGCAGCCAGAAGTTAGCGAAATTATCTCCAGCCGCTCTTGATTGGGCTAGTTCGTTCTCATGGTGAGGAAACCGTAGGTCAAGTCCACCACCGTGGATATCAAATGATTCACTTAAGAAATGCTTTGACATAGCCGAGCATTCGATATGCCAGCCAGGTCTTGCTAATCCCCAGGGAGTTTCCCAAGCAGCTGTTGCTGGTTCTTCTGGCTTGTGTGCTTTGAAAAGAGCAAAGTCGTTAGGTGATTTTCTACCGTGACTAGCATCGGTTTCACCTTCCATGTTTTCTAGTTTCTGGTTGGTAAGTTCTCCATAGCTAGACCAAGAAGCAGTGTCAAAGAATACATTCGCACTCCCATCTTCTGCCTGGTAAGCGTGACCTAGTTTGATTAGCTTCTCAACAAAAGCAATCATGTCGTCAATATGCTCTGTTGCATGAGGTTTGTGAGTTGGCTCTTGGATACCTAGCTTTTGGTAAGCATCATCGAAAGTAGCTTCAACTTCTTTAGCAAACTCACGCCAGTCACGATCTCCAGCATTGACTAAAACCTTGTCATCAATGTCAGTTACGTTTCTAACGAGAGTGACTGTGTATTCAGATGCTTCTAGCCATCGCTTCAAAATGTCATAAACCAGAGCACTTCTAAGATGCCCTAGGTGAGGGGCTGATTG
>B570J29611_1000193_pt1 | contig 6155 bp, 9 predicted proteins | sample LakMenEpi26Jun09_FD_29611 | JGI IMG/M metagenome (IMG submission 29611)
GCAAGTCTAGAAGAAAAAAAATTTCAATTTTTATATTCAGCAAACGATGAATTCTTTTTTATGGATAGTGAAAATTTTGAACAAATTTCAATCAACAAAACACTTGTTGAAAATTGCGAGAAATTATTAAAAGAAAATTTAGAAGTTATTATTGAATTTTATCAAGAAAAACCATTAAGTGTTATTTTGCCTAGATCTGTAGAATATGAAATTCTTGAAACAGACTCTGTTGTCAAAGGACAAACTGCTTCCAGCTCTTTTAAACCAGCAATTATCCAAAACGGTGTTAAAATAATGGTCCCCCCATTTATAGATCAAGGTGATAAGATAATTGTTGATACAGAAACTCAAGAGTATTTAAAAAAAGTTAGCTAATGCCTTTATTATCGGCAAATCTAAACATTATGGAGAAGGCTTGTAAAAAAGCATCTAAACTCCTAATTCGTGATTTTGGTGAAGTTGAAAAATTACAAGTATCAAAAAAAGGCCCTGGAGATTTTGTTACAAATTCAGACAAGAGAACTGAAAAGATAATTATAAACGAACTATCTCTTGCTAGACCAGATTATTCATTTCTAGCTGAAGAAAGTGGCTCATCTGGAAAAAACAACGAATTTAGATGGATTATTGATCCAATCGATGGAACAACAAATTTTTTACACGGCATTCCTTATTTTGCAATTTCAATAGGTCTAGAAAAAAATAAAGAAATTATATGTGGCATGATCTTTAATCCTATAACTAATGAAATGTTTTATGCTGAAAAAGGTAAAGGTGCATATTTAAATAATTCAAGAATTCGCGTTTCATCAAGAAAAAATATTGATGAATGCGTTCTTCTTACCGGAGGACCTATTCTTTCTTATAAAAATAAAGAAATATTTTTTAAAGAGTATGAATCTGTTAGCAGAAGAGTTGCTGCAACTAGGAAATTTGGTAGCTCAGCGTTGGATCTTGCTTATCTTGCTAGCGGGAGGTGTGATGCGGTATGGGAAAGAAACTTAAATTATTGGGATGTTGCGGCTGGAATTGTAATCGTTAAAGAAGCAGGTGGAACAGTAACTGATTTTAAAGGCGGAGATAAATATATTGAAGATGGAAATCTGCTAGCTACAAATTCGAAAATAGATAAAGATCTTATTGCTTTGCTTGCATAAATTCCTAAATGTTAAAAATTCTAATTTTTTTATTTCTTGATGTTCTTGCTTTTAGCGGAGTTTTAATCTCAACTTTACCTTTTCTAATTCATGAGTACGGTGGAAATATTCTTTTAATAACAATAATTTTTGGATCCTTTTCATTTTTTCAATTCTTTACATCTCCGTTTTGGGGAAGTTTATCAGATAGATTTGGTAGAAAACCACTTATCATCTTAAATTGTTTTGCAGAAATTTTAGCTAATATAATTTTGGCAATTAGCGGAAGTTTATTAATGATATTTTTATCAAGAATTATTGCAGGTTTATTTAAAAACAACGTTTCTGTAGTAACTGCCTATATCGCAGATATTACCACTAAGAAAAACCGAACTAAAGGAATGGGTTTGTTCGGTGTTGCCTTTGGTTTAGGATTTACAGTAGGTCCATTGCTTGGCGGATTAGTTGCTGGATCTAATTTTACTATTATGACGCTTGCAAATGTTGCCTGGATTGCATGTACAATTAATATTTTTAATTTATTATTTGTAACTTTTTTTTTAAAAGAATCTAAGAAAATCTTTCAATAATTTTTCAATAAAAAATTCTTTTAGTAAAATTTATTTACAATTTAAATTAATGAAAAAAAAAGTATTACTTCCATTCTTTTTAATTATATTCATAGTTTATTTTGGATTCTCTGGAATGGAGGGAATATTTGCGATCTGGATAAAGGAAACTTTTACATGGGGTCCAAAAGAAGTTGGAATAGTTATGCTGTATGCTGGCTTAAGTCAGATTTTGGTTCAAGGATTTATTTTAAGAGTATTACTAAAATTTTTTAATGAGTCACAATTAATAAAAAGTGGAATTTTATTTTTAATCTTTGGTTTTTTGTTAATTCCAACCTCTAATATTTATTTGGTACCAGTTGCAATATTTTTTTTATGTTATGGAATTGGTGTAACAAATCCTTGTTTGAATAGTTTGGTTTCTAAAAAATGTTCTAAAAATGAAAAAGGGTTTGCTTTGGGTGCTGCTTATTCTGCTCAATCCATCTCTAGATTTATTGGCCAGCCAACGGCTGGGATTTTATTTTTATTTTTTGGCAAAGACATGCCTTTTTATGTAAACTCAACAATTCTTGTTCTAGCAATAATACTTTATTTATCTTTGATTAAAAAAGTTAGCAAATAAGGACTTTNTTCACTAAGAAGTGTTGTCTATTTATCTAATTTTGTTATAAAAACTTTCTTCTAAAATTATGAAAGAAAAAATACACCCAAAAACACATAAGATAAAAGTTGTAATGACTGACGGTAGTCAATTTGAAACTTTATCGACTTGGGGAAAAGAAAACGATGTTATGAAATTAGATATTGATCCAATATCTCATCCTGCTTGGACGGGCGGTTCACAAAAAATTATAGATAAAGGAAGAATAAGTAAATTTAATAAAAAGTTTGAAAATCTTACAATTAAAACACCTAAAAAATAAATACTTATGTTAGACAAACCCTTAATGCCTAAAGCTACGGCGGTATGGTTGCTTGAAAATACGAGTCTTACTTTCAAACAAATAGCAGATTTCTGTCAACTTCATGAACTTGAAATTAAAGGAATAGCAGACGGTGATGTTGCTGTTGGAATAAAAGCATACAATCCGATACTAGCAAATCAGTTAACAAGAGAAGAAATCGAAGAGTGCAGCAAAGATCCTAACAAGTCATTATCTATAAATAAAAAAGTATTAGATTACGAAATTAAAACTGTTGTCGGTCCAAAATACACTCCTCTTTCAAAAAGACAGGATAGACCAGACGCAATTGCTTGGTTGATAAAAAATTACCCACAATTATCTGAGGGACAAATTTCAAAACTTGTTGGAACAACAAAAAATACTGTGGAATCAGTTAAAAGTAGAAAACATTGGAATACTTCAAATATTACACCTAAAGATCCTGTAGCTTTAAACTTATGTACTCAAAGCGATCTACAGAAAGCGGTAGAAAAAGCTAATAGAAAAGTTGAGAATCTAAAAAAAGCAAAATTGAAACTAGAAGCTAATAAGTAATTTAACTTATTTTATAATTAAATATGTCTTTTAATATAAAAAATAAATCTATTGTTTCTATAATTATGGGAAGCAAATCAGACTGGGTTACTCTTAAAAAATCTGCAGAAATCTTAAAAAAATTAAAAATTCAATACAGTATAAAAATCGTATCCGCTCATAGAACTCCTATGAGACTAGTAGAATTTGCGAAGTCTGCAAAAAAAAATAATATTGCAGTTATTATTGCTGGAGCTGGTGGCTCTGCTCATTTACCGGGAATGGTTGCTGCCATTACAGACTTGCCTGTTATTGGTGTTCCCATGGAAACAAAATCTTTAAAAGGATTAGACAGTTTATTATCAATCGTTCAAATGCCCTTTGGAATTCCAGTCGGGACTGTTGCTATCGGAGAAACCGGAGCAAAAAATGCCGCGCTATATGCTGCCTCAATCTTAAGTCTAAATGATAAAAAAATTGCAAACAACTTAAGAATATGGAGAAACAAACAAACTCTATCAGTCAAGAATAGTCCTAAGAAATGAATAAAAAAACCTTTACCCTTGGAATATTTGGGGGTGGTCAATTAGGAAAATTTTTAGTTCAATCAGCAAAGAAACTTAATATCAGAACTTTTGTATTTACTGACAGTGTCGATTCACCTGCTATTTACTATTGTGATGATTTTATTATCTCAAGTTATGAAAATAAAAAAAAATTAGATTTTTTTATAAAAAATATTGATTTAGCGACTTTTGAATTTGAAAATATTCCTTTTAAAACCCTTGATTATGTTGAAAAAAAAATCAATGTTAGCCCAAAACCAACTATTATAAAAATTCTTCAAGATAGATTAAAAGAAAAAACTTTTTTAAATTCAATAGGAATAAAAACAACAGAATTCTACTATTTAAAAAAAGTAGATAAAAAAAAATTAAGTAATAACTTTTTCCCAGCATTAGTAAAAACAATAAGACTTGGATACGATGGTAAAGGCCAAGTTTTTTTTAAAAATAAGAAACATTTTTTAAAATATTCTTTTAAAAATAAAGAATACATCATTGAAAAATTGATCAATTTTAAAAAAGAAATTTCTGTTGTTATAAGCAGATACAAAGAAAAGAGTGTTTCATTTGATGCTTTTGAAAATCTTCATAAACATCAAATACTCCAAAAATCTCATGCCCCAGCAAACATTAGCCCGAAATTAAATAATCAAGCAAAGGAAATTGCAAAAAAAATTGCAGATAAACTGAATTACACTGGAACTATGTGCGTTGAATTTTTTGTGACAAAAAAAAATGAATTATTAGTAAATGAAATTGCTCCTAGGGTTCACAATTCTGGACACTTAACAATGAATGCTCATAATGTAAGTCAATTTGAAAATCATATCCGGGCCGTATGTAATCTCAAATTAAAAAAACCAAAAAGAATTCACAAAGCAATCATGTATAATATTCTAGGAAATGACATTAAAAAATATAGATCAAAAGAAACTGCAACGAAAGAATTCTTTTATGATTATGGAAAAAAAGAAATTAAAAATAAAAGAAAAATGGGACACTTAACTAAAATCTTTTAAAAACCGCGCCCTGCTTTTTGTATAGAAAACATACTAAAAAATTCTTTTATATTTTTTAAAAAATCTAATTTTATTTTAAATTGAGATATTAACTTTACATGCTCGAGAGATTTTAGAATTTCTTTATCGAGATCTTTCTGTGTTAAATTATCTTTATAAAAAGTCAGAATTAAAATTTTTAAATAAACTGAAGATAATATTAATCTTTTTGTATAATAGTTAAAATCTACTGAACGATCGTTGGAATGCTTCCACATAATATCTGCAACAGAATATATGTAATTTAAAACTTTATTTGAGTTATTACTTTTTATTAAATGAATTAAAAAAATTTTAATTAAATCTTTATTCTTTTTTTCTATCTGAAATCTTTTACTTAATAAAAATGATATTTTTTCATTAGTTTTTGAAATCTTATTAACTTTGGATTTAACTTCACTCAAAAATTTTTTATCTAAATCTTCAAATAATAAATCGCTAATTTTAATTAATAATTCTTGCTTATCGAAAAAATGTAAATCATCTATTTTTTTCAAAGAAATATCTTGATCAATATTATCAAAATCAATCTTTTTGAAATTTTTAAATAAATAATTTAAAATTTTATCTTTTTGTAATTTGGTAAAATCAGACATTAAAGAACTAATAATAATAAAATACTTTAAGCGCAGTTCTTATAACTGGATAAAAAATAAGACTTACAATGATGTTGATGGCTAATAATAAATATTCAAACGGAGTTTGAGAAAAATAAGATAAAATAATCACTGATACAATTTGTGTAATCAAAAGAGATATAGCAAAAGCTATAAATTCATTTTGGAAATTTGTCTGCGTTCTTCTTTGTTTTAAATATGAAGCTAACTTGCTTAACAGAATAAAACAAAGGGGTGTCATTCCGAAAGGCATTCCTTGCAGTGAGTCAAAGATCAGTCCTATAAAAAATAGAAATGTAATTGAAAACCGTCCTTTATCAAAAAAAGAAAAATAAAAAACTAGTATATATTTAATGTTGATAATTGGACCTGGCGCGATCCAAGTATTTATAAAAATACTATCGTTAATACAAATTAGCGTTAAAACAATATGCGCTGAATAAAATTTAATTTTTTCTAAAAAAGTATTCATTATTTTTTTACCTTTAAAACTGAAACATAGCTCAACTGATGCTCCTTAAAACCAAGATCAACAGAATATTTTCTTTTTTTAATATCTTTTTTATTGTCGGTAATTATTTTTCCAACATAAAGACCTTCCTTAATAATTCCATCTGAACCAGAGGTGTAAATTTGATCATTGTTTTCTAAAACAGCATTTTGTGGAAGAAAAAGTAATTGAGCTCCTCCTAGACCATTGCCTTTTAAAATTGCATTAACTCCTC
>B570J29611_1000198_pt1 | contig 6120 bp, 10 predicted proteins | sample LakMenEpi26Jun09_FD_29611 | JGI IMG/M metagenome (IMG submission 29611)
CGCCAAGGGTGGAACCCCTCAGGTACCGGGCATGCCGGCAGGTGTCGGTGGGGTAGTACCTCGCAAAAAAGCCAAGGACAAGAAAAAGGGTGGCTCTAAATCAGGAAACCCTGCCAAGCGGGCAGCTGAGCTAAACGCCAAGGAACTGGGCATCAAACCAGCTGGCTCTGGCGCTGGATCGGCCTTTGGAATAGGCAACTAGCTATCCTTGGCCATTTCTGGCAGAATAAGGAAGTTGTCTAGGTACCTGACCCTCTAACCAGGGACCAACAAAGACAAAACCATAGAGCTTGACTACCGAGTGTGCCCCCACGCTCACGGTTGATTGTTCGCCCCAATTCAAATAACAGGAGCATTGTGGCTGTAAAAATCCGCCTAAAGCGTCTCGGAAAACTCCGTACGCCGCACTACCGCATCGTTGTCGCTGACTCTAGAACTCACCGCGACGGTCGCGTGATCGAAGAAATTGGTCGTTACATTCCGACCGAGAACCCATCTTTCATTGAAGTCAACTCAGAGCGTGCTTTGTACTGGCTCGGCGTTGGCGCTCAGCCAACCGAGCAGGTTGCCGTTCTACTAAAGCTCACCGGAGACTTCCAGAAGTCAAAGGGTGACAAGGACGCAAAGAACACTGTTCAGGTTAAGCCTGCAAAACCAGTTTTCGAAAAAGACACCAAGAAGAAGGCTGTTCTACTTCCTAAGGAAGAACTTGCTGCCAAGAAGGCCAAGACCGAAGCTCCAGCAGAAGCTCCAGCAGCTGAAGCATCAGTTGAAGCTACCGAGGCTCCAGCCGAGGCAGTTGCAGAAGTTGTAGAGGCACCTGCAGAAGCTCCAGCAGCTGAGGCTCCAGCCGAAGAAGCAGCTCCTGCTGCTGAAGAGGCACCGGCAGCTGAAGCTGAAGAAGCAAAGCCAGAGGCTTAGTCAAAAAAATGTTGGCCGCTGCGCTCGAGCACCTAGTGAAGGGCATCGTCGATAATCCCGACGATGCTTCAGTCACCGAACGTTCTACTTCAAGAGGAGATCTTCTTGAGATTCACGTTCACCCAGATGATCTGGGTCGGGTAATCGGGCGAAGCGGCAGAACAGCAAAGGCTCTTCGCACACTCGTCAACGCTCTTGCCGATGGCAAGAAGATTCGCGTTGATGTGGTGGACAGCGATTTCTAGCAAAACCAAACTGCGGGTCGGCCGACTGGTCAAAGCCCACGGTTTGAAAGGCGCCATCAAGCTCGAGTTATACACCGACAGCCCAGATCAGCGCTTCAAGCCAGGTCAGGTTTTAGAGCTTCAGGTTCCAGAAACCTCCGAGTGGTTTGGCAAAACAATCAAGGTCCTAGAGCTTCGCTTCTATAACCAGTCTCCAGTTTTGTTCCTTGAAGGCATCGAGGATCGCTCTCGTGCCGAAACTCTTATCAAGGCAATTTTGCTGATTGAAACCGATATCGATGCTCTGCCCGAAGAGCCAGAAGCTTGGTACGACCACCAGCTGGTTGGCTTGAAGGCTTTGGTGGGCACAGAGGTAGTTGGAACTGTAGCTCGCGTCGATCACTTACCGGCCCAAGACCTCTTGGCTATCGATACAGCTAACGGTGAAGTGCTGGTTCCGTTTGTGAAGCAGATTGTTCCCGAAGTAAGTGTTGAATTAGGCCAGGTAACACTGACTCCGCCCGAGGGGTTGTTTGAAGTAAACCTGGAAGGAAGTGCCAAAGATGAGAATTGATGCCATCAGCATCTTTCCGCAGTTTTTTGACGTGCTAGATATCTCACTTCTCGGTAAAGCCAAAGCNCAAGATCTACTGGAAGTAAAAATCCATGATCTGCGTGATTTCACCGATGACAAGCACCGCACTGTAGACGACACCCCTTTTGGTGGGGGTGCCGGAATGCTTATGAAGGCCGAGCCTTGGGGCCAGGCTTTGGATTCGGTTATGACAGCTGAAACCATCGTGATTTTTCCTTCTCCTGCGGGAGAGCTTTTCAAGCAGGCAACAGCACAGGAGCTTTCCAAAGCTAAGCACTTGGTGTTTGCCTGCGGCAGATACGAAGGTATTGATCAGCGAGTGGTTGACTACGCAACATCAAAGGCCAAAGTTCGCCTGGTTAGCTTGGGCGATTATGTTTTGAACGGCGGTGAGGTTGCAGCCGTTGCCATGATCGAGGCAATTGCAAGACTGATTCCTGGAGTTATCGGCAACGCCGATTCATTGACCGAGGAATCACACTCCGATGGACTGCTTGAGTACCCGAGTTACACCAAACCTTCCACCTGGAGAGGACTTGAGGTCCCAGAGGTTCTGCTTGGTGGAAATCACGCTGAGATAGCAAAGTGGCGCAAAGCCAAGGCTTTAGAGCGCACCCAGCAGGTAAGGCCAGAGCTACTGGACTAAGCGGTTGCCACGAGGTGCCAAACTGTGGCAATATGGGTACTTCGCCGCCAGCAATGGACTCTGCCGCAGGGGAGACAAGGCGAAAAGGAAAAACACCAATTTATGAAAATTATGTTTTTGACCTGCGTGCTAAAAACAGGAAGCGACACAAAATGCACATTCTAGATTCAGTAGACAAGCCTTCACTAAAGACCGACATTGTCGAGTTTCGCGCCGGTGACACCGTCAAGGTTCACGTAAACATCGTTGAGGGAAACCGTTCCCGTATCCAGGTTTTCCAGGGCATCGTAACTCGTCGTTCCGGCGAGGGTATTCGCGAGACCTTTACTGTTAGAAAAGTGACCTTCCAGGTTGGTGTTGAAAGAACTTTCCCACTTCACTCTCCAGTTATCGACAAGATCGAGCTAGTCTCACGCGGCCAGGTCCGCCGTGCGAAGCTTTACTTCTTGCGCGATCTACGAGGCAAGAAGGCAAAGATTCGCGAAAAGCGCGAAAACGTTTAGATCCTGTAGCAAAGCGCACTGACACGTGAGCGACCAGCAGGATCCTAGAGCGAATCTTCGACCAAGAAGAAAAAACAGCGACAGAAGACGTAAGTTTCGTCGCGCCCGCAAGAACTTCTTTGTTGCTTTTCTTATTGATCTCGTTGTAGTTCTCGGGGCTGCCCTAGTTCTGTCGCTACTGATAAAAACCTTCCTGATTCGATCATTTTTCATCCCCTCGGGATCGATGCTTGAAACCCTCCAGATCGATGACCGNATTATCGTCAATCAGCTAACTCCAGCGCTTTACCCAATTGAGCGCGGCGACGTTGTCGTGTTCAAGGATCCAGGCGGCTGGCTTGGTCCAAATGTTGAGGAACCAACAGACCCAGTGGTTATGGCCGTGGACTGGTTCCTGTCTGCATTTGGAATTACCGCTCCTGATAGCAAGCAGCACCTCGTCAAGCGAGTAATTGGCGTGGAGGGTGACAAAGTTATCTGCTGCGACGCAAATGGTTTGATAACTGTTAACGGTGTGTCAATCACAGAGCCATATATCGCCCCAGGCCAAACACCATCAAGCGTTGAGTTTGATGTCACCGTTCCAGAAAACTCGCTATGGGTGCTCGGGGATAACCGAGGCAACAGTGAGGATTCTCGCTTCCACGGAGATCTACCAAGCAAGGGCTTTGTCTCGAACGACTGGGTTGTTGGAAGAGCATTCATTATTAGCTGGCCAGTTGATAACTGGAAGTGGCTAGATAACTACCCTGATGTCTACAAAGACATACCCGACTCTACAAACTGAGTCGAAGCTATTCGAGCGGGGCAACCGGTTCGTAATTGGCATTGACGAAGTTGGGCGAGGTGCTATCGCAGGCCCGGTTGCAGTTGGACTCTCGCTAATTGACAAACTGAATCCAGCACTTACTTCCTGGCCCGAGAGGCTTCAAGATTCAAAGCTGATGACACCCAAATCCAGAGCTGAAATTACCGAACCGCTGGAAACGTGGGTTGACGGATTCGCGATTGGTTACTCTTCGAATGAAGAGATTGATAAGTCCGGAATCAGTGAAGCTCTTCGCTCCGCTGCCTCTAGAGCCCTCACTGAGTTGCTGGCTTCTGGTTCTATGCGTTCAAAGTTGGCTTCGGAAGGTGCTGTGATTTTGCTAGACGGTTCACAAAACTGGCTTGGCAAACAAGCCGCCGGTTTAGAAGTTGATCTTCAGGTCAAAGCTGATACCACTTGCGTTTCGGTCGCGGCAGCAGCGGTCTTGGCAAAAGTGAAAAGAGATGCGCTCATGGAAGCTTTCGATGGCACTTATCCAGAATATGGCTTTGCTGGACACAAGGGATATGCCTCGGCAGCCCACATTCAAGCCCTTAGAACCCACGGACCTTCAGCTATCCACCGATTGACTTGGCTGACTAGGATTCTTGCCTAGAGCGGGAATAGACTAGACAAAGTTATGGAAGAGAACGAGTTCGAGGACTACGACAGACAAGCCGAAGTCGCGCTTTATCGCGAGTATCGGGACGTCGTTGGCACCTTCAAATATGTCATCGAAACTGAGCGCAGGTTCTACCTCGCCAATGAGGTCGAGCTTAAGCGCATTGACACTTCCTCTGATTTCTACTTCGAGCTGAACATGTCAGATGTTTGGGTTTGGGATATCTACCGCACGGATCGATTCGTGCAGTCGGTTCGAGTGCTCACCTTCAAAGACGTCAACGTCGAAGAGCTTTCAGGCAAGGCTTACGAGCTACCAAAGGAACTAGCGGTCGGCGAATAGGTTTTACACACCTTTAGATTTCTTGCTCCAACCAATTCATATTCTTGACAGAGTTTTGGCATGGCCAAACCCCAAATCCTTACCGACCAAGAACTTGATTTTCTAACTCGTCCATTCCAGAACGCCGAATACTCTAAAGATCGCGCCCTAGAGCTTGCTTCAGCTGGCTGCATCGCCATGATTACTGAACCAGGCGATCGAATGGCCGGAGCCTTGGCTAGGAGTCTTGGGAAGCTGGTTCTTGTTGATCTATTGATTGATGGACTAGAAACTAAATCGGTAGTGCAAGCCCTGCAACAGCGGGGCCAGCTAGATTCCTGCCAGCAAAGCTTTGGGGATTTGGAAGGCACGCTCGCTGACTCAAGGCAGAGGTGGCTACCGCGATTATCAAAGTCTCGGTTGGAACATTTGTTTACTCAAAGTGCTGCGCTGAGACTAAAACTGGTGACTGCCGAGGATGCGAACTGGCCGGCTGGCTTGGATGACCTGCAAGATTCAGCTCCTTCCATACTTTTCGTCGAGGGGGACCCAGAAACGCTAACGAAGCTTTCTCAAGCCGTCTCGATTGTTGGCTCAAGGCTGGCTTCTTCTTATGGTTTGCAGGTCACTTCTTTCTTGGTTAGAGAGCTTGCACAAGTTGCCCGTCCAACAGTTTCCGGAGGCGCCTTAGGAATCGATGCACAGGTTCATCGCTCGAGCATCGAGCAGAACTTCCTTCTGTGGCGGTGATGGCCGGAGGAATGGATAGAAAGTATCCCAGTGCAAATTTCAAGCTTTTCAAGCAAGTCATAGACCAAGGCCTATTGCTAAGTGAAATGCCACCGGGGGTGGCACCAACTCGTTGGAGATTTTTACAGCGCAATCGACTTATTGCTGCACTGACTCCAACCACGGTTGTGATTGAGGCGGGAATCAGATCAGGATCGATTCGAACTGCGAACAACGCACTTGAACTATCTCGTGAACTCTATGCGGTGCCGGGTTCAGTGCTTTCTGGAACATCTCTTGGAACCAATGCACTAATTGCGGATAGCAAAGCTCAAATTCTGTCGGATCTGAAGTACTTTGCCACCGGAACACTTAGTATTCCAAACCAGCATATAGAAAGTGCACTTGCCAAAAGGGCACAGGATGCCATCCGAGAAAGTGGTTTTATTCTGTCTGATTTGAAGTACTTTGCCACCGGAACACTTAGTATTCCAAACCAGCAAATAGAGAGTGCGCTTGCCAATAGGGCACAGGATGCTATCCGAGAAAGTGGTTTTCCTTCGCTACCGGAGGTTGCAAAGCTCGCAGGCCTAACGCTGTCTGAATCTGAATTGGCACTTCGCGAACTGACTGCGCAAGACAAAGTGATCGAGAGTCTCAGTTCCAACGGAGAGGTCCATTACGCTTTGAAATATGCCTTCTGAGCTTGCCTACCTACTCGAGGAATTTGCCTCTGAGCTAACCGTTGGGA